>JAESGF010000007.1_pt1:50000-180000 | contig 527648 bp, 461 predicted proteins | sample 9269621 | NCBI WGS metagenome assembly JAESGF01 (sample SAMN14515066, study PRJNA621663) | algae metagenome | isolation source: Tolypothrix carrinoi HA7290-LM1 and co-occurring heterotrophs from dry rock... | place: USA: Makauwahi cave, Kauai, Hawaii | collected 2011-01-06 | reverse complement strand
GACAGTTCGGTCCCTATCTGTGGTGGGCGTTGGATGATTGAGGGGTCCTGACCTTAGTACGAGAGGACCGGGTTGGACTGACCGCTGGTCGACCAGTTGTTCCGCCAGGAGCACGGCTGGGTAGCCACGTCGGGAAGAGATAAGCGCTGAAAGCATCTAAGTGCGAAACTCGCCCCAAGATGAGTCATCCGTTGAAGGGACGTTGGAGACGACGACGTTGATAGGCCGCAGGTCTACCGGCTGAGAGGCCCAAGCCGAGCGGTACTAATGACCCGATGACTTTCTAATTTCTATTTTCACGCGATAGTGCCCTTACGCAGGGAGAACCGCCTTTTACTTCTCGTTTACAAGGTCGTCAAATGACTCCTTGCAAAGCCTTCGGGCGTTGATAGGCCGGGTGGTCACCTCTTCCCTTTCCGAACAGAGCCGTTAAGCCCCGCGCCGCCGATGATACTGGGCTCACCCCCGGAAAAGTAGGTTCATGCCCAAGTTTTAAAAAAAGCCTCACTAACCAGTGAGGCTTTTTCTTTGTTAAGCTTAGTGCAACTTTCCTGAGCGAAAAACACTGTAAATGCCTTGGGAAATAATGAGTGTTAGTAAAGTAGGTAGCAGGTAAGCTCCCCAAATGAAACGTCGTCCAGTGTATCTATACGTACCTGTTGAAAATTTCAGATACGTAGTCAACAGGATAACAAGAGCAAGTACCAGAAGAACTGTCAAAATCAGTACTGTTACCCGAGGTGAAAAGAGGCGTTTTGCTACAGTCACCAATAGTATCGTACTACCTAAAGCTAAGCTCACCGTAAACAGGGCACGAGGAAAATTTTTCAGGTACTCGTACCTGTAAAACCAGATACCTAATCGACCAAGCAGATTGGGATGGGCTAACAACCACGCGTCGGTGATCCCCAGCACGAAAAGTAAGACGAGAGAAAAGCGGTACTTCATAAATGAAAAAAAGAGCCCATACAAAGCAAGTACGGGCTCTTGTCTTTTAAAAGCGTATGCTCCAAGTTATGCTTCCACTTCTGCGGTGTAAGCTTCCAATGGCGGACAAGCGCAAACCAAGTTTCGATCACCGTAGGCAGAGTCAATACGACTGACTGTCGGCCAGAACTTAGCCGTCCGAACGTAAGGGAGCGGAAAAACGGCTTGCTCGCGTGAATACACATGTGACCACGTTTCACTCAGTACCACTTGCTGGGTATGCGGCGCATTTTTGAGTACGTTGTCGATTCGATCAACTTGGACCGTTTCAATGGCTTCAATCTCTTGCCGGATGCTAATCATGGCATCACAGAAGCGGTCGAGTTCATCTTTCGTCTCGGACTCAGTCGGTTCTACCATGAGCGTACCGGCTACGGGAAACGAAAGCGTAGGCGCGTGAAAACCGTAGTCCATCAACCGCTTGGCAATGTCTTCGGCTTCAATTCCTGCCGATGCTTTGAACGGACGACAATCCAGAATCATCTCGTGCGCGCACCGCCCCTGCGTACCCACGTACAAAATTGGGTAGTGCGGTTCAAGCCGGGCTTTCAGATAGTTGGCATTCAAAATGGCCGTCTCCGTAGCTCGGGTCAACCCTTCCCCACCCATCAAAGCGATGTAAGCATACGAAATCGTGAGGATGCTGGTTGAACCATAAGGCGCGGCCGAAACGGCGGAAATGGCTTGCGTTCCCCCAACGTCTTCAGTCACGGCGTGCCCCGGCAGGAAGGGTACTAAGTGTTTGGCAACGCCAATCGGACCCATACCCGGACCGCCTCCGCCGTGCGGAATGCAAAAAGTCTTGTGCAGGTTCAGGTGGCAAACGTCGGCCCCAATCGTCGCAGGCGAAGTCAGACCAACCTGAGCATTCATGTTGGCACCGTCCATGTAAACCTGCCCCCCGTGCTGGTGAATGATCGAACAGATTTCCTGAATCGACTCCTCAAAAACGCCGTGCGTTGATGGGTAAGTCACCATCAGGCACGAGAGCGTATCGGCGTACTGCTCCGCTTTCGCCCGGAGATCATCCAGTTCGATGTTGCCGCGCGCATCGGTTTTCGTCACCACAACTTTCATCCCAGCCATGACCGCCGACGCCGGATTGGTACCGTGCGCCGATGCCGGAATCAAGGCCACGTTCCGATGGGTGTCGCCGCGCGATTCGTGGTACGCCCGGATCACCATCAGCCCGGCATATTCGCCCTGCGCACCCGAATTGGGTTGCAGGCTCATGCCCGCAAAGCCGGTAATTTCACAAAGCCAGTCATTCAATTCCCGGATCAATTGCTGGTACCCGGCCGTCTGCTCAGCGGGCGCGAAGGGGTGCAAGTTGCCGAACTCCGGCCAAGTCACCGGAATCATTTCCGTGGTGGCGTTCAGCTTCATGGTGCAACTCCCGAGCGCAATCATCGAATGTACCAGCGAGAGGTCTTTGTTTTCGAGTGACTTCAGGTACCGCAGCAGGCCGTGTTCGCTGTGGTACGTATTGAAGACGGGATGCGTCAGGTAAGGGGATTGCCGAGTGAGCTTCTCTGGGAATGTCCAAGCCAAGTCCGGTTCCAGAGCCGATAAGTCGATGGCTTGGTTCGTGAGTTGAGTCACGAGGTCTACCAACTTCTGCACGTCTTCGACCGTCGTAGTTTCATCGAGCGAAATCCCGACGGTACCGTCTGCGAAGTACCGGAGATTGAATTCAGCCGCTTCCAGCGCGGACCGGAGCTGATCGGTTGAAACCGATACCCGTACGTGCAGGGTATCGAAAAAATCAGCGTGGAGTATCTCACACCCCCCGGCCTGCAAGCCGACGGCCGTCAGTTTGGTCAGGGCGTGGGTGCGTTCAGCAATGGCTTTCAACCCCTCCGGCCCGTGGTACACTGCGTACGCCGCCGCCATCACGGCCAGCAGTACCTGCGCCGTACAAATGTTGGAGGTTGCCTTTTCGCGACGGATGTGCTGCTCCCGCGTCTGCAAGGCCATGCGAAGCGCCCGGTTGCCTTGCGCATCCACCGAAACGCCGATGATGCGCCCCGGAATCTGCCGTTTAAATTCATCTTTCGTTGCGAAGAAAGCCGCGTGCGGGCCACCAAAGCCCATCGGCACCGCGAAACGCTGCGTCGACCCGACTACCACGTCGGCTCCCATCTCGCCGGGTGGCGTCAGGAGCGTCAGCGCCAGCAGATCGGCGGCGACGGCTATCCGCAGCCCTTGCTCGTGCGCCGTGGCAATCAAATCCGTGTAGTCGTACACGGCTCCGTCGGTGGCGGGGTACTGCAACAGCAACCCGAACAGGCTTTCGTCGGTCAGGTCAACGGTGCCGTGGTGACCTACGCGAATGTCAATGCCGAGGGGCGTCGCGCGCGTTTTCAGGACGTCGATGGTCTGCGGGTGGCACTGTTCCGAAACAAAAAAAGCGGTCGATTGCGCTTTGGTACCCTTCCGATTGGCGTAGAACAAATGCAGGGCCTCGGCGGCAGCAGTCGCTTCGTCCAGCAGCGAGGCGTTGGCAATTTCCATCCCGGTCAGGTCGATGACCAGCGTTTGAAAATTAAGCAACATCTCCAGTCGTCCCTGAGCAATCTCGGCCTGGTAGGGCGTATACGCGGTGTACCACGCCGGGTTTTCGAGAATGTTTCGCAGGATGACGGGTGGCGTAATCGTGTCCGAGTACCCCATGCCGATGTACGACTTAAAGAGGCGGTTCTTTCCGGCCAGCTTCTTGAAATCTTTCAAAAACTGGTACTCGGTTTTCGGAGCCGGAAGCTGGAGCGGACGCGCCAGCCGAATGGCATCGGGAACGGTTTGCCGAATCAGCTCTTCAACCGATTCAACGCCGATTGCATCGAGCATGGCTCGCCGGTCGGGCTCAAATGAGTTATTGTGACGATTTTCAAACTTCTCCTGGTTGCGCAGCGCCGCTTGCATGAATGGAAGAGCTGGAGTGTGATGAATGGTAACTAAACAAAGGTACGGCTAAAACCCCATGTTCGGCGAATTGGTTGCCCTTGGTTTTGTCGCATTCGTTTCCGGGGAATCCTTCGGCCCTGACGGGCATAAATCGAGCGGGGCCTGCTATCTTTGCCCGCTTTACTTTTTACGAAACTCCCTTCCCATGACCGGCGAACAGCGCGAGAAATGGATCCAACGTAACCACTACTACTACCGTTGTCTGACTCGGTTTTTAAAATTTAACATCCCCGCCCAAAGTCGCATTCTGGAGATTGGTTGTGGTACGGGGTACCTGCTGGAACAATTGGCCCCATCGCGGGGAGTGGGCATTGACGCCTCGGCCGACCTGATTGCCTACGCCCGGCAGCACCGGCCCGGCGGTGAGTACCACGTGATGGACGCCCACCGGCTGGAATTGGAGGAGCCGTTTGATTTTATTCTGTTGAGCGATGTCATCGGGGAATTTACCGACGTGCAGCAGGTATTCAGCCAACTACACCGCTGCTGCCACCCCGACACCCGAATTCTGATCACGTACACCAATTTTCTCTGGATGCCGCTGCTCGGTCTGGCTGAACGGGTAGGGCTGAAAATGCCCCAGAAGCGACTCAACTGGCTCGACGTAAGCGACATTCGGAATCTGCTCGACGTCGCCGGTTTTGACATCATCAAGCAGGGAAAGAAAGTTATTTTTCCCCGCTACGTACCCGTGCTTTCCTGGTTTCTGAATACGTACGTGGCGAATCTGCCGCTGTTTAACGCCCTCGGCTTGTTCACCTACCTCACCGCCCGCAGCATGCGCGGGCGGAAGCCGCTTGATGAGCACACCGTCAGCGTGGTGGTACCCGCCCGGAACGAAAAAGGCAACATCGAGGCCATCGTGCAGCGCACGCCGCAGATGGGTGCGGGTACTGAATTGATCTTCGTGGAAGGCAACTCAACGGACGATACCTGGGACGAAATTCAACGCGTAACGGCCGAATACCAGGCCGCGGGCTGGGCTATTTCGTGCGTGCAGCAGGAGGGCAAGGGCAAGGGCGACGCCGTACGAAAAGGCTTCGGAATCGCGAAAAACGATATTCTGATGATCCTCGATGCCGACATGACGGTACCGCCCGAAGACCTGCCGAAGTTTTTCGAAGCCATTGCCTCGGGAAAAGGCGAGTACATCAACGGGACCCGGCTGGTGTACCCGATGGAAAAAGAAGCCATGCGAACGCTGAATTTGCTGGGTAACAAGTTTTTCAGTCTGGCGTTTTCCTGGCTACTCGGGCAGCGGTTGAAGGATACGCTCTGCGGCACGAAGGTACTCACCCGCGAAAACTACCAGCGACTGGCCGCCAACCGGCATTACTTCGGCGATTTTGACCCCTTCGGAGACTTTGACCTGATTTTCGGTTCGGCAAAAATGAACCTCAAGTTCGTCGAAATACCGATTCGGTACCGGGCGCGGACCTACGGCGAGACCAACATTTCCCGCTTCAAACACGGCTGGCTGCTGCTGAAAATGACGTTCTTCGCGCTGAATAAAATCAAGTTCGTCTGACTTTAAACGATCGAAACGCATGGCCGAGCCCGAAAACGACAACCAGATCAACGTCGAACTGAGCGAAGACATGGCCGAGGGCGTCTACGCCAACCTGGCCATGATTGCACATTCGCAAAGTGAGTTTGTGATTGATTTCATCCGGCTGATGCCCGGCCTGCCGAAGGCGAAGGTCAAAGCCCGGGTCATCATCACGCCCGACCACGCCCAACGACTCCTGGCCGCTTTGCAGGATAACATCGCCAAGTTTGAAGACAGCTTTGGCCCCATCAGCGAACGCAACGATTCCGGCGAGCTGGGTTTCCAGTTTCAGAACTACCGCGGCCCCATCGGCGAGGCGTAGCGGCCCGCAAAATTTAGGACGGGACGTTGGCATTTCGCCTGGCATCGGCTATTTTTGCAGTCCGATTTTCAAGAGTGCGCCTAAACTCATTCATTTTCAACAGCATACCATGCCAACGATTCAACAATTGGTACGCAAAGGCCGCGAGACGCTGACGTTTAAGTCGAAGTCGCCCGCGCTCGATTCGTGCCCCCAACGCCGTGGCGTGTGTACCCGCGTGTACACGACCACGCCGAAGAAACCCAACTCGGCGCTGCGCAAAGTCGCCCGCGTTCGGTTGACCAACCAGAAAGAAGTCAACGCCTACATTCCGGGCGAAGGCCATAACCTCCAGGAGCACTCGATCGTCCTCATCCGCGGTGGTCGGGTCAAAGACCTTCCGGGGGTACGTTACCACATCGTCCGTGGCGCGCTCGATACCGCTGGCGTGAAAGACCGCAAGCAGAGCCGCTCCAAGTACGGCGCGAAGCGTCCGAAACCAGGCCAAGCCGCTGCCGCGCCGACGAAAGGGAAGAAGAAGTAATATGGCAATGTGGTAATTTGAAAATGAATGCAGGCTTTTGCGTCAGCCCGTTTTCAAATTACCACATTCTCAAATTTTCAAATTAACAAAGGTTGCAGTATGCCGCCGTTATGGGCAGAAGTGATGCAGCCTAAACCGTAAACACATAACGAATCATGCGTAAAGCAAAACCCCCGAAGCGGTACGTCCTGCCGGACCCGAAATTCCGCGAAACCCTCGTCACCAAGTTTGTCAACAACTTGATGTACGACGGCAAAAAATCAACGGCCTACACGATTTTTTACGACGCCCTCGAACTCGTCGAGCAGCGCACGAAAGAAAGTGGGCTGGAAACCTGGCGCAAGGCGTTGAACAACGTCATGCCCTCGGTCGAAGTGAAAAGCCGCCGCGTCGGTGGGGCTACCTTCCAGGTACCTACCGAAGTGCGCCCCGACCGCAAAGTGTCGGTCGGCATGAAATGGATGATCAGCTACGCCCGTCGGCGGGGCGAGAAAACGATGGTCGAGCGTCTGGCCGGTGAAATCATCGCCGCGGCCAAGGGCGAAGGAGCTGCCGTTAAGAAAAAAGACGACACGCACCGGATGGCCGAAGCCAACAAGGCTTTCTCGCACTTCCGCTTCTAAGCAAGTACTCAGAAAATCGGAACGCAAACCGCCCCACTGGATTCGTCCGGCGGGGCGGTTTTGTGTGGTCAGACGGAACGTCGGACCCGAATCAAGCTGGTTGAAACGCTGCACGAAGGTATACCACCGGCGGAGTCAGCGGTTGTTTCGGACGCAACCGGGCCTGGAGGTACTTGATGGTCAGGCCGTTTGCCAAAGCCAGTTCCTCAAACCGCGTCTGAATGCCGTGGTGCTGGGCCAGCAGCTCGGAAGCGTGCAGATCGGTGGTCGAAACGAGGTCCGTCACGCCAAAGTCTTCCAGACTTTGCAGCGAGTACTCGAAAAACAGATCGCTGTCGGTTTTCAGGTGCAGGATGCCATTGGGTTTCAGCACGTGTGCGTACAGATTCAGAAAGCGCGGGGCCGTGAGGCGGCGGCGAATGTCGCGAATGCGCGGGCGCGGGTCGGGAAACGTAATCCAGAGTTCGCTCACTTCCTCTTCGGCAAAGTACCGCGTCAGTTCGAGGATGGGCGTCCGCAGAAATGCCACGTTGGTCAAGCCTTCTACTTCGACTTCTTCGCAGCCGATCGCGAGGCGGTCGCCTTTGAGGTCGACGCCGACGAAGTTCAGTTCGGGAAAGCGCCGCGCCAACCCGACCGTGTACTCCCCCCGACCGCAGCCCAATTCCACCACCATCGGATTTGAATTCTGAAAGTACTGTTCGCCCCAGTGCCCGCGAATGGTCTCGAAAAGCGGGTGGCCTTCCTGGAGAAGCCCTGTTCGGGTACGGTTCTGTTCGAACCGAATTTGCTTTTTTCGACTCACGACGGCTCGTTGGTTTTCTGCCCGCAAAAGTACGTCAGACGGCTGGTTTACAAAAAATTAAAGCAAAGCGCTACTGGCATTTTTGGTGCGAGGTGCCTACTTTTGCACTCCGTTTGAAAAGCCTTGGTTCGAGGTGCGTTCAAGCGAATTATTCCTGGTTGTGGTTGGTTACCCAAACGGCTGATCGACAGCGATTCACAAGAAATTCTTAATCAACTCATACGAATGGCAAGGGATTTAAAATTCACGCGCAACATCGGGATTGCAGCCCACATCGACGCCGGTAAAACCACCACGACGGAACGCATTCTGTACTATGCGGGGGTGAACTACAAAATCGGCGAGGTACACGAAGGGGCGGCTACGATGGACTGGATGGAGCAGGAGCAGGAGCGGGGGATTACCATCACGTCGGCGGCAACGACCGTCAACTGGAACTACCGTGACCAGAAATACCACATCAACATCATCGATACGCCCGGTCACGTGGACTTCACCGTTGAGGTGAACCGGTCACTGCGGGTACTCGATGGGCTCGTGTTCCTCTTCAGCGCAGTCGACGGCGTGGAGCCGCAATCGGAAACGAACTGGCGGCTGGCCAACAACTACAACGTCGCTCGGTTGGGCTTCGTCAATAAAATGGACCGCTCGGGTGCCGACTTCCTGAACGTCTGCAAGCAGGTGAAGGAAATGCTCGGCAGCAACGCGGTACCCTTGCAACTGCCCATCGGTGCCGAAGACAATTTCAAGGGCGTTGTGGACCTCGTCAACTTCCGCGGCATTCAGTGGAACGAACACGACAAGGGCATGACGTTTGAGGTGGTACCCATCCCGGACGATATGGTCGAAGAAGCCAAAGAATGGCGCGAGAAATTGCTCGAAGCCGTGGCCGATTACGACGAATCGTTGATGGAAAAGTACTTCGACGATCCCGAGTCGATCACCGAAGACGAAATTCTGAACGCCCTCCGTCAGGCGACGATCGAAATGAAGATCGTCCCGATGCTCTGCGGTTCGTCGTTCAAAAACAAAGGCGTGCAGACCATGCTCGACTACGTGATGGCCCTGCTGCCCTCGCCGCTCGATAAGGAAAGCATCAAGGGTACCAACCCCGACACGGGCGCGGAAGTAGCCCGCAAGCCCAGTGAAACCGAGCCGTTCTCGGCGCTGGCGTTCAAAATTGCCACCGACCCGTACGTCGGTCGACTGTGCTTCGTCCGGGCGTACTCGGGGGTACTCGAATCGGGTTCGTACGTACTCAACAACCGCTCGGGCAACAAAGAACGTATCTCGCGGATTTTCCAGATGCACGCCAACAAACAGAACGCCATCGAGCGGCTCGGCGCGGGCGACATCGGGGCCGTCGTGGGTTTCAAGGACATCAAAACGGGCGATACGCTCTCGGACGAAAAGAACCCGATTATTCTCGAATCGATGCAGTTCCCCGATCCGGTGATTGGGTACGCCATCGAGCCGAAGAAAACGGCTGATCAGGACAACTTCTCGAAAGCCATCACGAAGCTCATCGAAGAAGATCCGACGCTGCAGGTCGAGTCGAACGAAGAAACGGGGCAGACGATCATGCGCGGCATGGGCGAGTTGCACCTCGAAATCATCATCGATCGGATGCGTCGCGAGTTCAAAGTAGAGGTCAACCAGGGCGCGCCGCAGGTGGCCTACAAAGAAGCCCTCACGAAGAGCACCGAGCACCGCGAAGTGTACAAGAAGCAGACCGGTGGCCGGGGTAAATTCGCCGACATCGTGTTTGAACTCGGACCCCGTGAAGACGGCAAGCCGGGGCTCGAATTCGTCAACGGCATCGTCGGCGGGGTGATTCCGCGGGAATTCATTCCGGCCATTCAAAAAGGTTTCGACGAAGCCATGAAGAATGGTCCGCTGGCTGGATACTCGATGGATTCGATGAAAGTACGCCTCTTCCACGGCTCGTTCCACGACGTCGACTCCGACTCGCTGTCGTTTGAGATGGCTGCCCGCATCGGGTACAAAGAAGCCGCCAAGCAGGCCGGTGCCAAGCTGATGGAACCCATCATGGCCGTCGAAGTACTGACGCCCGACGAGTACACGGGTCCGATTACGGGTGACTTGAACCGCCGCCGGGGTATCATGAAGGGGATGGACAACCGCGCCGGGTCGCAGGTCATCAAGGCCGACGTACCCCTGTCGGAACTGTTTGGCTACGTGACCGACCTGCGGACGATGTCGTCGGGTCGTGCCACGGCCAACCTGACCTTCTCGCACTACGAATTCGTTCCGCAAAACATCGCCGACGAGGTTATCAAAAAGGCGAAAGGCGGCGCATAGGAAATTTGAATAGTTGAGAAGGTGGCAATTTGAAAATGCGAAATGCAGGCTGATGCGTACGCAATGCATTCATTTTCAAATCGCCACCTTCTCAACTATTCAAATTAAAAACATTCCCTCCCGGAGTAAATGGTTCTTTCGGGAAGTGGAGGCCCACCGGGCAAATCAACCGAACCAGTTCAAATCGAGATGAATCAGAAGATTCGCATTAAACTCAAGTCGTTCGACCACAACCTGGTCGACAAATCTGCCGAGCGGATTGTGAAGGCCGTCAAAGCAACGGGTGCCGTCGTAAGCGGTCCGATTCCCCTGCCGACCGACAAGGAAAAGTACACCGTCCTGCGTTCGCCGCACGTGAACAAGAAATCCCGCGAGCAGTTTCAGCTCTGCACGTACAAGCGGCTGGTCGACATCTACTCGACGTCGGCCAAAACCGTCGACGCGCTCATGAAGCTTGAATTGCCCAGTGGCGTCGACGTGGAAATTAAGGTTTGAGCTTACTTACAAGAGATTTTGGAAACCCCGGCGGAAGCTTCCGCCGGGGTTTTTGTTTGGAGTTCCTACTGCGCCAGCCCACTTTTGAACGTGTGCACGACCTGCCCGCCCCGCTTCAGCACGAACGTGGCTTCCGAACCGGGCCGGATTTCTTTTTCCGCTTCCAGCGTCAGGCCGGTGGCATCGAGTTCGGTGGTACCAAAAAAGGTCGACAGGTCGCCCAGGTCATCGACGGTACCGCGCACGTACCATTTTTCGGCACGATTCAGCAGCGGGGTTTCGAGCCGGTTGATGCCGAGGTCGGCCACGTACGGCTTGCCATTTCGCGTCAGCGTGACGTTGCGGATGACGAGGTCGAACAGCGAGCGGCCGTTTTCGGGAATCGTCTCGTACGGTGCGATGTCCTCCCGCTCGTACGCTTTCGCGGCGATGTCGGCCAGCGCGGTCAGAATGGCGACGTAGTTAATGCGCCGGAGGTACTGTTTTTCCGGGTCACCGGGGTACCCGCCTGATTCGATGAGTACCAGCGAGGTACCCCAGCGCTGGATGTTGTCGCCAAAAGCCCGCGGCTCGAACTCGTCGGAATACCTTCCAACTTGATTCGGGATGAATTCCTGCAAGGTTCGATTCATGCCGACGATGAGCTGCATCGAGCGTTTGCGTACCTCGTTCACCTCGCGTTCGGGATTGTACGCCGTCGCCAGAAACGAAATCGAGGCCAGGTTTTTCGTCGCGCCTGCCGAGTACCGCGGCGATTGATCGTGGAGGTTGAAGCCAAACAGCGGTTTCAGCGACTGCTGCAAACTTTTCAACAAGCGGCCCTCGGGCGTCTGAAGCCGCAGCGCGTCGCGGTTCATGTCGATGTCGAGCGCCGTGCGGCGTTTGTAGACTTCGGCCCCGTCGGGATTCAGCATCGGGATGAAGTACAGCGTGCAGTTTTTGAGAATCGTTTCGCGTACCGCGTCGAAACCATCATTGTTCCCCCCCAAGAAGCGGAATAGGTCGAAAAGCGCCATCGTCGCCGTGGGTTCGTCGCCGTGCATCTGCGACCAGAGCAGCACCTTGGCCGGACCGGTACCCAGCTTGACCTGGTAGATGCTCCGCCCCTCGAACGATTTCCCGGCCACGCTGACCCCAAAACCCGGTTTCGCTTTCAAACTCTCCAGAATCGGTACCAGCGTAGCGTGCTTGAAGCGGCGATCGGTCAGCGCGGGTTCGCGATAGGTACCGTGGGAATCGTGCAGGCGGCGAGCCAGCGAGGGCGGTTCGGCCATCGGGGGAATCGAGGGAAAAAGGAGAAAGAAAAAAAGAGGGAAGGCACGCATCGGTTACCAGAATTTGCCGGACAAGATACCCAAAAACGTCGCGCCGAGGCAGACCAGTACGTTCAGCGCGATGTTGAGAAACGCGTCAAGGTACCGGTTCGTGAGCAGGAGTTGCAGTGTATCGTTGCTGAAGGTCGAGAAGGTACTGAATCCGCCACAAAACCCAATGGCCACCAGTGCCACGCCCGTCGGCGACGGATGCCGGGTTTCGTACCCGATGAACGCGCCGAGTACCAGACTCGCCACGGCGTTGACGACTAGGGTACCAACCGGGAAATCCACACCCAAACCCGCCTGAACAATTCGACCCAGCGTGTACCGGCTGAGACTGCCTAAGCCACCGCCGACGAAAATCAGCAAAAACGGATTCATGCCGCAAGCTACGCCGATTCGTCCGAACTCGGTTCGGGGTCGGGCGGGGTCAGCCGGTCGATCAGAGCCCGGTGTTGCGGAAACAGTACCAGCAGTTTCGCCCGCGTCGCCAGCTCAAAATCGGCGAAATCAAAACCGGGGGCCACCGTGCAGCCCACGAGCGAGTACCCTTCGGCGTCGAGCCGGGAGCTGCCAAACCAACAACCCGCCGGAACGACGGCCTGGAACGTTTCGCCCGCCGCGGCATTCGGCCCGAGGCGAATCGTGGTCAGGTGCCCGGTCGGATCAATCACGGCCACGTGCAGCGGCGTTCCGGCGTAGAAATGCCAAAGTTCATCGGCCTGAATGCGGTGGAGAGCCGAAGTCTGCGTGCCTTCCAGCAAAAAATAAATCGCCGTACTCAGCGCACGTTCGCCGGAAAAGCGGTTGGGTAACGCGGCCTGCGCGACGGTTTCCGCCGAACGGTACGTTTCGGCGAAGTACCCGCCTTCGGGGTGCGGCTGTAGGCCGAGGCGGTCAATCCAGAACGAAGCGGCGGAGGTACTCATCGAGGTGGGGAAATGACGGGCCGCCGAATTTCGCGCGAAACGTTGAAAGCAGGGTACCTCGCGTCGTGAAAACGGAAATTTTTTGAACCCCCGTGCAACATCCCGAACTTCGGGCGGGTCATTGCCCCGAGATAACCCTCCCCGCTTGGAACAGATCGTGTACATCGACAAACACGGCTCCCTCGTTGAGGCCTGCAAGCGTGGCGAGCGGCAGGCGCAGTACGAGCTGTATCGCCTGTACTCCAAGGCGATGTTCAACGTGTCGATGCGGATTCTGAACCACGTGGCCGAGGCGGAGGATGTCTTGCAGGAAGCATTTCTGGACGCGTTTCTGAAAATCAACGACTTCCGGCAGACGAGTACGTTTGGTGCCTGGCTGAAGCAGATTGTCGTGAACCGGGCCATCAACCAGTTGCGAAGCCGACGGGTGCAGTGGGTGGACGTCGACGGGCTCGACTACGCCGACGAATCGGACGGGTACGCGGAGGAAGAACTGCTCTGGGACGTAACGGCGGTCCGGCTGGCCATTCAGCGTCTGCCCGACGGGTTTCGCACCGTGCTGAGTCTGTACCTGCTCGAAGGCTACGACCACGAGGAAATCGCCGAAATCCTGGGCATTACCGAGTCGACGTCGCGCACGCAGTACATGCGTGCCAAAAAGCGACTGGTGGATTTGTTGAAGTGAACGTCTGAAACGGAATTCGCATGAGCAACGATTACCAACCATGAAAAAGAATACCATCGAACGGTTCATTCGCGATTATCGCGAAGAACTGGACGCCTTCGAGCCGCCCCGCGACGGATGGGCGAAGCTCGAAGCCCTGCTCCCGACCGACACCGCGCCCCCCACCGTGCGCGTGGTACCCCTCTGGCGACGACCGCTCTGGCGCGCCGCCGCCAGCATCCTGCTCATTTTTAGTTTGGGTTTGCTGGGATACCGGTACCTGAGCACGCCCACTTCGACCGATCCGGCCCTAGCGCGCATCGACCCCGAGTCGGCGCGGGCGGCCGTGCAGTACGCGTCGTTGATTGAAACGAAGCGCGGCGAACTCCGCCAGCTCGAACAGGACAACCCCGCGCTGTACCGCGAGTTTTCCACCGAAATCGAACAACTCGACGGGGATTACCAGAAGCTCCGGGCTGAATTGCCCCAGACACCCAACCAGGAGGAGCTGGTGCAAGCGATGATCCAGAACCTCGAAATGCAGATTAACATTCTGAACCGGCAGTTGCGGGTCATTCAGAAAGTCAAGCAAGCCCAAAAAAGCCATGAAAACGATCCTGTGGTGTAGCTTACTGGCCGTGGTCCTGACCACGCCAGCCCGTGCGGGGGAGGATTGCGAAGCGCTGGCGGAAAAGCGGCGCGTCGTCACGAAAACATACTCAGTTTCGCCTAAGGACCGGCTTTTTATCTCCAACCAGCACGGCGAGGTGCGCGTCGAACTCTGGAGCCGCAACGACGTCCGCGCCGAAATCACCATTGCCGGCTTCGGCTCGACCGACGAAGAAGCGCAGTCGCTGCTCGACGCCGTGGAAATTGAGGAGGAACGCGAGGGGGATTTGATTCGCTTCGAGACGGTCTACGAAGGCAAAGCCGCCGTCAACTCCTGGTGGTCGCGGGGCGGTACCGTGCAAAATGCCCGCGAGCGGGGCGTCCGCATCAACTACCTCGTGCGGATGCCCCGGTACCTGCCGCTCGACATTCGGAGTCGGTTTGGCAACGCGATCATTCCCGAATTCAGCGCACCACTTACGCTCCGCACGGAACACGGGAACATCTCAGCCGGGCAGTTGACGGGCGTTCAGAAAGACATTCGGGTGGTGTACGGGCAGGCCATCATTAAAAATCTGGAGCGTGGCAAACTGGATCTCAGCCACACCAAACTGCTGCTTGACCGGGCCGCCGAACTCGAACTGGCCTACAAGCACGGGCAGATGCTGATCGGCGAAGTGGACCGGCTCATCGCCGACCTGTCGTACTCCCGCTGCCAGATTGAAAAGCTGCACGAGTCGGCCCAAATGAAAGTGGCATTTCTCGAAAAGTTTCAGTTGCCGGAGTTGATGAACACGGTTAAAAACCTCAACATCGAGTCGAGCTACTCCGATGTCTTCCTGCCGGTGGCGGCGGGTACGGACATGAACTTTAACGTGACGGTCAATTTTGCCAATTTTCAGTACCCCGCCGAACGGGTGACGCTGACGGTACCGCAGCCCCCACGAACGCCGCGCCCGCCGCAGCCACCAGCCCGCGCCAAAATGACCCGCACCTACCAGGGTACCGTGGGCAAGGGGGGCTCGAAGGTGAAGATTACGTCGACGTACGGGAACGTGCGGTTCGAGCGGTAGAAAAAAGGCCCGTCACCCGACGGGCCTTTTTTCATTTTTGTGTGCCAATCCGAAAGTACCGCACCTCGCCCCGCACCTCCGCCAGCAATTGCTCCGTCCGCTCGGGTCGGGCATCGGTGAGGAAGACCTGCCCGAAGGTACCGTCGTCCATCATCGTGATGAGTTTCTGAATGCGGCGGTCGTCGAGTTTGTCGAAAATGTCGTCGAGAAGCAAAATGGGCCGAAAGCCTTTGTCGTCGGTCAGCAACTCAAACTGCGCCAGCTTCAACGCAATCACAAACGACTTCTGCTGACCCTGCGAACCGTATTTTTTCAATGGAAAGCCGTCGATGGTGAAAGCGTAATCGTCGCGGTGGCTGCCCTTCGTGGTGCGCTGGGTGGCCACGTCGCGTTGGCGGTTGAGGCGAAAATCCCGCTCGAAATCCACTTCGCTTACTTCCGACTCGTACTGAATGTCAATGACTTCGCGCGCCTCGCCGAGGTACGCATAAAAATGCTGCACCCGCGGCAGGAAGCGGACCAGGAAATCGCGGCGGCGTTCGTAGAGCTTCCGGGCCAGCTCGACGAGCGGTTCGCTGTAGACGTCTAGCAGGTCTTCGTCGAGGTACCCGCGGTCGGCGAATTGCTTGAGCAGCCCGTTGCGCTGGTCGAGGAGGCGGTTGTACTGGAGCAGGTCGGCGAGGTACCCGGCGTCGAGTTGCGAGAGTACCCCGTCGATGAACTTGCGGCGCTCTTCCGACCCTTCGCGAACCAGATCGGTATCGTCCGGTGCGACGAGTACCACCGGGAAGCGGCCGATGTGCTCGCTGAATTTTTCGTAGGGTTTTTTGTCGTGGAGTACCGTTTTGCGTAGCCCCCGCTGGAAACCAATGGCAATTTCGATCTGCTTGCCCTCACGTGCGAAGTACCCGTCGAGCAAAAAGAACTCGGCCCCGTGCTGGATGGCGAAGCCGTCCTGGCTCGAGACGGCGCTCTTGGTCAGCGAGAGGTAGTAAATCGCGTCGAGAAGATTGGTTTTGCCGCTGCCGTTTTCGCCCACCAGGCAGTTCAGTGCCGGGGAAAACTCGAACGAACCCGACGTGTACGATTTGAAGTGCGTCAGGCTCAGTCTTTCCAAATGCATCGGTTGGAGGGTTCGGCGTTTGTGGCTACTTTCGCCCAAAGTTAAGGGAAGGCGGTTCGGTACCGGGGTGCGTGACAGGTTGAATTCCATCGAAACGAGAAGCGCCGATTCCCCTGTTTGGTTTCAAAACGCAACGCGCGCGCATGGCAACGGTAAAAGAAAAAGAGCAGGCCAAAGTCAAATTTCCGAAAGAGACCTACCTCTACTGGTACGAGTCGATGCAACTGCAACGGAAGTTTGAGGAGAAAGCCGGGCAGCTCTACGGGCAGCAGAAAATTCGGGGCTTTTGCCACCTCTACATCGGGCAGGAAGCCTGCTCGTCGGGTGCCTACACGGCTCTGACGCAGAACGGAAACAACGGCGACAAGTGGATTACGGCCTACCGCGACCACGGCATTCCGCTCGCGCTGGGTTCGGATCCGAAAGCCATCATGGCCGAACTGTTTGGCAAAGCTACCGGCTCGACCAAGGGCAAGGGGGGATCAATGCACATCTTCGACAGCTCCGTCAATTTTATGGGTGGCCACGGCATCGTCGGCGCGCAGATTCCGCTGGGCGCGGGCATCGCCTTCGCCGAGAAGTACCAGAAAACGGGCAACGTCTGCATCTGCTTTTTCGGCGACGGGGCCGTCCGGCAGGGTGCGCTGCACGAGGCCTTCAACATGGCGATGCTCTGGAAACTGCCCGTAATTTTCGTCGTCGAAAACAACGGCTACGCGATGGGTACCTCCGTGGCGCGTTCCTCGAACGTAACCGAACTCTACACCATTGGCGAATCGTACGACATGCCCTCCGAACCCGTCGACGGCATGAGTGTTGAGGCCGTGCACGAGGCCGTCAGCCGCGCTGCCGAGCGGGCGCGGGCGGGTGAGGGACCGACGTTCCTCGAATTCCGTACCTACCGTTTCCGCGGTCACTCCATGTCGGACCCGCAGAAGTACCGGACCAAGGATGAACTCGAAACGTACAAGCAGCGCGACCCCATCGAGCAGGTGCGGGCGGCGATTCTGGAAAACGAACTGGCCACCGAGGACGATCTCGCCGCCATCGACGCGAAAATCAAAGCTCAAGTGGACGAGTCCGTGAAGTTTGCCGACGAGTCACCCTGGCCAGACCCGTCAGAAGCGTATAAGGACGTTTACAAGCAGGCCGATTACCCGTACCTGATGGAATGAGTCCGGGGTACCCCAAAAATCAGACGCCCGCTGCCCCAAGCTGCGGGCGTTTTCGTTGCTAAGTCAGGTACTCAACTGCCTGAAAACTTTGGGTTCAGGTGTTTCGCTTTTCGGTCAGTTGGTTAACTTTGCACTCCAAAATTTTAGAATCATCCGATGGCGAAGAAGAACAGTGGGTTGGAGTTTCTGGAAAGCCCCGAGGGGCTGGCCAACGAGTTTGGCAAAGCCCAGTCGTTTTTCGATAAAAACCGTACGCTCCTCCTGGGTTTGCTCGGCGGCATCGCGGCGGTGATTCTGGCCGTGGTTGGTTGGAAATACTACCAGAGCACGCAGAACCAGGAAGCGCAGGCGGCTCTGTTCCCGGCCGTGAACGAGTTTGAGGCGGATTCGCTGCGCAAAGCTCTCCGCGGCGACGGGGCCAATCTGGGTCTGACCGACATTGCCGATGAGTACGGTTCGACGGATGCCGGTAACCTGGCCAGTTTTTACGCCGGGGTCGCTTCGTTGAAACAAGGCAAGTACGACGACGCCATCAATTACCTGAAGGATTTCAGCAGCAACGACCTCCTCGTGCAGGGCCGGGCTTACGCGCTGCTTGGCGATGCGTACCTGGAAAAGAAGGACACCGAAGAAGCCATCAGCCAGTACCGCAAAGCCGCGGAGTACAAACCCAACAAGTACTTCACGCCGACGTACCTGATGAAATTGGGTGCGGCCTACGAAGCCAATAACCAGCCGAAAGAAGCGCTCGAAGCGTACGGTGAGATTGTGGAGAAGTACCCGCAGTCGGCCGAGTACCTGTCCGCCCGAAAGTACCAGGCGAAATTGCAGGCGGCGGTCGCGCAGTAAATTCTTCTTTGGCAATCCATTGAACGGAGAGGGACGACGCCTGCGGGAGTTGTCCCTTTTTGACTAAGATGGGGTGTAGATTTGAAGGACTGACAGGCTGCCCCTCCGAACTTGTCAGTCCGCCCACCCTTCAAAATCACAGGCCATGGCCAGTACCCTCAAAAATCTCAGCGACTTCCGCACCGACTTCCTGCCCGACGTCAGTCAGAAGCGTTTTGCCATCGTCGTCGCCGAGTGGAACGAACAGGTGACGGGCGCACTCCTGCAAGGGGCGTACGATACGTTGCTGAAGTACGGGGTTGGGGCCGAAAACGTAACCGTGCAGTGGGTACCCGGCAGTTACGAACTGAGCTTCGGGGCGCAACGGGCCGCTCAGAAACCGGAGATTGATGCTGTGATTTGCTTAGGCTGCGTCATTCAGGGGGAAACCAAGCACAACGATTACATCAACCACGCCGTGGCACAAGGCTTGACGAACGTCAGCCTGAAGTACGACAAACCCGTGATTTTCGGGGTACTCACGCCGAACACGCTGGAGCAGGCGCTCGACCGGGCGGGCGGAAAACACGGCAACAAAGGCGACGAAGCGGCGATGACGGCGATTAAGATGTTGGACCTGACGTAACGCACTCTTTCATTACACTCATTTAACATTGAAGTCAATGCAAGTCTGGAAATTCGGCGGAACCTCGGTCGGCAAGCCCGAGCGGATGCACTCGATTCGCAAACTCATCACGGCGAATGCAGGCCGAAAGATTGTCGTGCTCTCGGCATTGTCGGGTACCACGAATGCCTTGCTCTCAATGGGCGAAAGCGCGAAAGCGGGTAACGACGCCGAACTCGCCCAGAAAATCGCCGACCTCCGGGCGCACTACGACGCTTTCCTGCCCGACCTCTACACCACGCCCGACGGCCTGGCGCGTGGGCGGCAGATGGTGGAAAGCGAGTTTTCGTTCATCCAGTCGGTCACGGGCATCCGGCCGTTCACGCTCAAGCAGGAAAAAGAACTAGTAGCCGAGGGCGAACTGCTTTCGACGCAACTCTTCACGGCATACCTCGACGAGCAGGGCGAAAGCGCGGTACTGCTGCCCGCCCTCGAATTCATGCGCATCGACGCCGATCAGGAGCCGGTGCTGCGTTTCACCGAGGAAAAACTCGGCGAGATGCTGGCCCAACACGCCGACAAGCAGCTCGTCATCACGCAGGGCTTTATCTGCCGAAATCCGCGCGGCGAAGTCGACAACCTCAAGCGCGGCGGTTCGGATTACACGGCTTCGCTCATCGGCGGGGCCATTCGGGCCGAAGAAATTCAGATCTGGACCGACATCGACGGCATGCACAACAACGACCCGCGGGTCGTCAAAAAAACCTTCCCGATTCGCGAATTGACGTTCGAGGAAGCCGCCGAGTTGGCCTACTTTGGCGCGAAAATTTTGCACCCAAGTACCATCACGCCCGCCAAGTTGCGCGGGGTACCCGTCCGACTCAAAAACACGATGGAACCCGAAGCCTTCGGTACCCTCATCGCCAACGGTACCTCCGACCGCGAAATCAAAGCCATCGCGGCCAAGGACGGCATCACGGCGATTTACATTCACTCGACCCGGATGCTGAACGCCTACGGCTTTCTGCGGCGGGTGTTCGAGATTTTCGAGAAGTACAAAACGCCGGTCGACATGATTACGACCTCGGAAGTCTCCGTCTCGGTGACCATCGACAACCCGGAGTACCTCGACGAAATCACGGCAGAACTTTCCCAGTTTGCCGACCTCGAAGAGCACGACCGCGATCAGACCATCATCTGCATCGTGGGCAATTTCTCGGCCGACAAGGAAGGCGTGGCCTTGAAAGTACTCGACGCGATGAAGGCCATCCCGATTCGGATGATTTCCTACGGGCCGTCGGAGCACAACATCTCGCTGCTCGTCCACACCCGACACAAAGCCGAAGCCCTCAACGCCCTCAACGAGCGACTTTTTTACTACGAAGACGCGATGAAGGGGATTTTCATGGCCCCGTGACTCATGAATGAAAAAGCACTTTTCGAACGGGTTAAAAACCAGTTGGCAACCGTAGACGCGAAGGCGTCGGTCTGGCTGTTTGGTTCGCGGGCGCGCGAAGCGGCCCGCTCCGACTCGGACTGGGACTTTCTCATTCTAACGACACGCGTCGTAACGCCTGAACTGAAACAGCAATTTTACGAAGCGCTGTACACCGCTGAGTTGGAAACGGATCAAGTATTCAACGCCGTAATTCGATCCGTTCCCGAGTGGGAGCAATTGGCGGGTACCCCGTTTTTCCAAAACGTCATGCTCGACCGGATTGCTGTATGAGTTATTCTGCGGAAGCTCTGGTGCAGTACCGACTGAAGCGCGCCTTCGAAACACTCGATGATGCGCGTTCGCTGGCCGAGCAAAACCGCTGGAACAGCGCGGCCAACCGACTGTATTATGCCGCTTACTATGCCGTCCTGGCGCTGTTCGTTGGCATCAACGTCAAGCCTTCGACGCATACCGGTGTGCGTCAGTTGTTTAATCAGCACTTCATCAAAACCGGTCGACTGGAACCGCGTTTCGGTCAGACGTTCAGCTACTTATTCAACGTCCGGCAGGAAGGCGATTACGTAGACTTTCAAATGTTCACGGAGGAGGAAATTAAACCGCTGCTTGGCAGGGCGGAGGAGTTACTCGTCGCCGTGAAGCAACTTTTAACCTGATGCTCCAACTCCCTTTCCTCCGCGAAAACCGTGACCTGACGCTGGCCGGGTTGCGAAAAAAATACGTGGCCAATCCCGAGCAGGTAGTCGACCAGTTGCTCACGCTCGACCAGCGCCGTCGCGATATGCAGCAAGACCTGGAGGCGGCTCTATCGCAGCAAAATACGCTGGCCCGACAGATCGGCGGGCTGATGAAAGATGGCAAGCGGGAAGAAGCCGAAGCGGCTAAGGCACAGACGGCGCAGTTAAAGACGCGCTCAAAAGAACTGGAAGGGGCACTTCAGGGTACCGAAGCTGAATTGCAGGCCCTGCTCGTCACGCTGCCCAACCTCCCCCACGCCAGCGTACCCGAAGGCCGCACGCCGGAGGAAAACCAGGAAGTACTCACGTGGGGCGAAAAACCGAACTTGTCCGCCACCGCCCAACCGCACTGGGAACTCGTCAAAAAACTCGGTGGGCCGCATTCGGCCATCATCGACTTCGAGCTGGGCAACAAAATCACCGGTGCGGGCTTTCCGGTGTACCGGGGCAAGGGCGCGCGCATTCAGCGAGCATTGATTAACTTTTTCCTGGACGAAGCCCTGGCTGCCGGGTACTTCGAGATTCAGCCGCCGATTCTGGTCAACGAGGCTTCGGGATTTGGTACCGGTCAACTCCCCGACAAGGAAGGCCAGATGTACGAAGCCCCCGCCGACGGTCTGTACCTCATCCCCACCGCCGAGGTACCCATCACGAACCTGTACCGCGACGTCATCCTGACCGAAGCCGACCTGCCCGTGAAAAACGTGGGGTACACACCCTGCTTCCGGCGCGAGGCGGGGAGCTGGGGGGCGCACGTGCGGGGCTTGAACCGGCTCCACCAGTTTGACAAGGTGGAAATCGTCCAGATTCGCAAACCGGAAGAATCGTACCAGGCGCTCGATGAGATGATCGAGCACGTCAAGGGCTTGCTCCAGAAACTCGAACTGCCCTTCCGCCTTTTGCGGCTTTGCGGCGGCGACATGAGTTTTGCCTCGGCGCTCACGTATGATTTTGAAGTCTGGTCGGGTGCGCAGCAGCGCTGGCTGGAGTGCAGCTCGGTCTCAAATTTCGAGACCTTCCAGGCCAATCGGCTGAAGTTGCGATACAAAACCGAAGGCAAGACCCAACTTCTGCACACGCTCAACGGCTCGGCGCTGGCGCTGCCGCGGATTCTGGCCGCGTTGTTGGAGAACAATCAGTCGCCCGAAGGCATCCGGGTACCCGATGTGCTGATACCGTATACTGGTTTTGAAAAAATTTAGAGAAAAATTTATCGGCATCAAACAAAATCGGGACTGACGCAAACGCATCAGTCCCGATTTTGTTTTTCGGAGTTATCAACAGCCACTTGAGGTTATCCACAGATTTTTGGTCAAAAACAGGCGGTTATCCACATTTAGTCTTCGGCTTTTTCTTTGCCTTCCGCCATCCGTACAATTTTAGGTAAAAATCGTGCCAGAATGGTGACCAAATCCTGTTGCGCGGCCATGACAGTTTCAATGTTTTTATAAACCATCGGCGCTTCGTCAAGATCGCCGCCGATGAGCGAGACGCCTGCCGTTTCAATGGCCTGCCGAACGACCTTTTTGTCGAGCGTCCGAAATGCCTGGCTGCGCGACATGACCCGCCCGGCCCCGTGCGAAGCGGAATGGATGGAAGCGCCCTCGCCCTTCCCCCGCACGACGTACCCCGGCAGGGTCATCGAGCCGGGAATAATGCCCAAATCGTTTGGTCCGGCGGGGGTTGCACCCTTGCGATGGACCATCACCTCACGGCCGTTGGCCAACTTTTCCTTCCAGGCGAAATTGTGGTGATTTTCCACCAGCGCCAATCGCGACTGATTTAGCGCCTTCGCGATTTTGTCGTGAATTTCGTGGTGGTTGGCCGAGGCGTACTCGCCCGCCAGGTTCATCGCCAGCCAGTACGCCTGCCCTTCCTCCGAGTCGAGCGTGAGCCAGGCCAGGTGCTGCGCTTCCTTCGGCAGGCGCGTTTTTTCCATTGCCACCTTCGAGTAGTATCCGGCGATGCCGCCGCCAAACCCGCGCGAACCCGAGTGCGAAAGCAGGGCGAGGTACTTGCCGGGCGGGACGTTCAGTAAATCGTCATTACCGAAAATTTCCAGTTCGCCCCACTCCACGAAGTGATTGCCGGTACCCGAGGTACCCAACTGCCGGTACGCCTTGTCGCGGAGGTCGCGAATGGGCTTCGTGGCGCGCCACTCGGGGCGGTCGAACAGGCTATCATCGAGCCGCCGGTTCGACTCGGAGCCAATGCCGAAGTGCGTGTTTTCGACGAGTACTTTTTTCAACAGCTTGCTTTCCGTTTCGGTCATCGAAGCGGGCAAATCAAAAATAGATAGGCACATCCGGCAGGCAATGTCCACCCCGACGGCGTAGGGAATCACCGTGTTGGCATCGGTCGCGAGTACCCCGCCGATGGGCAGGCCGTATCCTTGGTGCGCGTCGGGCATGAGCGCCCCGGCCACCGCGATGGGCAGCCGCATGGCCGTTTCCATCTGCCCAAGCGCCCCGGCCTCGATGTGTTCGGGACCGTAAATCGGGTACCCGAGCGGTTCGGGGCGCAGGTCGTAGGTACCCGGCCGCTGGCTCGGGCGGCTGGGCAGCTCGAAGGCCAGCTCGCGCTCCGCCTCCCGCACGGTTTCCTGGGCAATCAATTGCTGGGCATACTCGGTCGGCGCGAGCGGAATGCCCGCCTCGGCCTGCGCCTGCACGAAGCGGGCGAGGTTAGTCAGTTTATTTTTTGAGTGACTGAAGCGCTTCGGGTTGTCGAGCAACTGCGCGAAGAGCGTCAGTACTTTTTCTTTTGGGTGAACGGCGTTAGAGATCAGGCCGTTGGCGACACGGGCAAATGCCGTCTGCGCCTCGGGCGTCGTGACGCCGAGGGCGGTGAGTTCGTCAGAAGTAATCTGGGTTTCCATGAGTTGGTCGTTGTCTGAACCGCAGATTTACGCGGATTCTTTTGATTTCGCAGACATATTTTGAGCGCGAAATTCTCTGCGAAATCAAAAGAATCCGCGTAAATCTGCGGTTCAGACAACTGCCTTCGCCTCCCGCAGGTACAGTTGAATCGTGTTTTCCAGCCCGAGGTACAGCGCGTCGCAGACGAGCGCGTGACCGATGCTGACTTCGCGCAAACCAGGTACCTGCTGCTGAAAAAACCGCAGATTATCGAGGCTCAGGTCGTGCCCGGCGTTCAGGCCCAGCCCGACCTCGCCCGCCCGCCGCGCCGCTGCCACGAAGGGCGCGACGGCGGCGGCCCGGTCCGTGGGGTACCCGGCGGCGTAGGGTTCGGTGTAGAGTTCGATGCGGTCGGTGCCCGTCTCGGCGGCTCCTTCGACCATCGCCTCGTCGGCGTCCACGAAAATCGAGGTACGGATACCGGCTTCCCGAAACTGTGCAATCAAATCCCGCAGCCGGTCGCGGTGGCGAATCGTGTCCCAGCCCGCGCTGGAAGTAATGGCCCCGAGCGCATCGGGTACCAGCGTGACCTGCGCGGGTTTGACGCGGAGTACCAGTTCGACGAACTTCGGCTCGGTCGGGTTGCCTTCGACGTTGAACTCCGTCGTGAGTACCTCGTGCAGGTCGAGCACGTCGCGGTACCGGATGTGCCGCTCGTCGGGGCGCGGGTGTACCGTGATGCCCTCGGCCCCGAAGCGTTCGCAATCGAGGGCGACTTTAACGAGGTCGGGGTTATTGCCGCCGCGGGAATTGCGGAGCGTGGCGATTTTGTTGACGTTGACGGAAAGACGGGTAGCCATGCGGGAAGCGGGGATTTCGTACTTTTGAACTCCATTCAGCGACGCAGCCCGAAGCCGCGTCGCGCAAAAATACGGTACCCATGTCACTCAAGTCGACCATCGAATCGGAAATCAAAGGGGCCATGCTGGCCAAGAATCAACCGCGGCTGCTGGCGCTGCGGGCCATCAAGTCGGCGATTTTGCTGGAAGAAACCGCCGCCGGTTCGAGCGGCGAACTCTCAACCGATCAGGAAATGAAGCTCCTGACAAAGGCCGTCAAGCAGCGGAAGGAATCTGCCGAAACCTACCAAACGAACAACCGCGCCGAACTGGCTGAGAAGGAACTGGCGGAGATGGCCGTCATCGAAGAATTTTTGCCGAAGCAACTGACCGAAGACGAATTGAAAAGCCAGTTGCAGGATATTATCACCCGCGTCGGGGCCAGCGGCCCGCAGGACTTGGGCAAGGTCATGGGCGTCGCCACGAAAGAACTCGCCGGGCAGGCCGAAGGCAAAGCCATCTCGGCGGCCGTGCGGCAGTTGCTGAGTTAAACCGAAAAAACGATGAAAACGCTGACGCTGGAAGTACCCGACAACACCGACGAACTCGACGTTCGGATGACGGTGGCGTGTAAGTTGTACGTCGACGGCGAACTGTCGATTGGCAAAGCGGCAAACGTGGCGGGCGTGACGTATCGGTACTTCGTAGAAAACATGGGTCGATACGGCGCTTCGCTTTGGCAGCACTACACCGAAGAGGATTTGTTGAACGACCTAAAAAATGCCTAAGCTCGTCGTCGCTGACGCCAGTTGCCTGAATGCACTTGATTCTTGATCAAGCCGGCGAACTATGAAACTTATCGATCTTCTCCTCCTGCTCCCCCTCGCCTACGGCGCGTACACCGGCTTCCGGCGGGGGGTACTGGTGGAAATCATTGCGGTGGTGGCCTTCGTGGTGTCGCTGATTCTTGGGTTCAAACTGCTCAACGAAGCCATCGCGTTTCTGGCACCGCACGTGGGCGAGTCGGTTTCCCGGCGGTTTCTGCCGTACATCGGCTTCTCGGGCATTTTCATCACGACGATTTTCCTCATCAATCGCTTCGGCTGGCTGCTGCGGAAAAGTCTGCGCTACACGATTTTTGGCAGCTTCGACAGCATGGCCGGGGCCGTCGTGGGCGTGTTTACGTACGCCTTCGGACTGAGCGTTTTTTTCTGGCTGATGACGACGTTGAGCATCAATTTCCCGAAGCGGGAGCAGACTGAAGCAAGTCTGGTGTACCCCGTCATCCGCCCACTGGCTCCGAAGGTGATGAGCAAACTGGCCGACTCGATTCCGAAAGGCGGCACGTTAGTCGATCGGGTGGAACACGAATGGAACCGCTGGCGTTAGGCCCACGAACTCGCTCCCAAATGAACGCCGTAGCCAATCCCGTCCTTCCGAAACAAGACATCCGCAAGCAGAGTCTCGCGCAGTTGAAAGACTTCCTCGTCGCACACGGCGAGCAGGGATTTCGTGCCAAGCAGATTTACGAGTGGCTCTGGAAAAAGTCGGCGACGCAATTCGAGCAGATGACCAACCTCTCGCTGAAAACGCGGGAATTGCTGGCTGAACACTTCGAGATTCGCCCGCTGACGGTCGCCAATCAACAGGTTTCGAGCGACCGGACCATTAAATCGGCCTTCCAGCTCCACGACGGGAAACTCATCGAAGGGGTACTCATCCCCGCCGACGAGCGCATGACGGCCTGCGTTTCCTCCCAAGTGGGTTGCTCGCTGACCTGCAAATTTTGCGCGACGGGGTACATGGACCGCGAACGCAACCTCGACGCCGCCGAGATTTACGATCAGGTCGTCGCCATCCGGCAACAGGCCGAGCAGCAGTACCAGACGCCGCTGACGAACATCGTCTACATGGGCATGGGCGAGCCGCTGCTCAACTACGCCAACGTGCTCGAATCCATCGAGCGCATCACGTCGCCCGAGGGGCTGAACATGGCCCCGAAGCGAATCACGGTGAGTACCGCGGGAATTGCCAAGATGATCCGGAAACTGGGGGACGATGGGGTAAAATTCAACCTGGCGCTCTCGCTCCACGCGGCCAACGACGCTAAGCGGAATCAGATCATGCCCATCAACGAATCAAACACGTTGGCAGCGCTGCGCGAGGCGTTGACCTATTTTTACCAGAAGACGGGCAATAAAATCACGTTGGAATACATCGTTTTTTACCACTTCAACGACACACTCGACGACGCCCGCGAACTCTGGCATTTCGCCAAACGCATTCCGGGCGTACACGTCAACATCATCGAGTACAACCCCATCAGCCACGCCGATTTTCGGAATACCGACCCGGAGACGCTCTCGAAATTCGCCCGATTCCTCGAAGAAAAACGCATTCCCGTTACCGTTCGCCGAAGCCGGGGAAAGGACATCGACGCCGCCTGCGGCCAACTGGCCGGGAAAACGCCAGTTCGGAGTGAGCAGTCTTTCAGTCGGCAGTGAGCAGTGGCAGTAGGCAGTACTTGACTCGCAGTTGACTGCCTACTGCCACTGCTCACTGCCGACTGAAAGGCTGCTTAACAATTCCTTAACACGGCTCGGGAAAGATTTGGCTACTTTTGCGGGCAAATCTCCCACCTCATGTTTGGACTCGAATCGTCCATTTTTGTTCTCCTCTGTCTCTGCATTTTCTGCGCCTGCGCGTTCGAGTTCGTTAACGGTTTCCACGACACGGCCAACGCCGTCGCGACGGTCATCTACACCAACTCGCTTCAGCCGAACATCGCCGTCATCTGGTCGGGCATCTGGAATTTTCTGGGCGTACTCACGGGCGGCATCGGCGTCGCGGTAAGCATCATCAACCTGCTACCCGTCGAAATGCTCATCGACCAGAACGTGTACCACAGCGTCGCGATGGTACTCGCGTTGCTCCTGGCGGCCATTATCTGGAATTTGGGCACCTGGTACTTCGGGTTGCCGTCGTCGTCGTCGCACACGCTCATCGGCTCGATTCTCGGCGTCGGGCTGGCGTTTACGTTCATGGACGAAAACAGCAGTCGTGAGATTCAGGTCAACACCGATAAGGCCTATGAAATTCTGCTGGCGCTGCTGATTTCGCCTGCCGTGGGCTTTACGCTGGCGATTTTCATCATGTTCGTCTTCCGGCGTACCGTGCGCGACACCACGATTTTCAAGGAACCCAAGAAAAACGCGCCACCGCCACGCTGGATCCGCGGCCTGCTCATCCTGACCTGCACGGGCGTGAGTTACGCCCACGGCAACAACGACGGCCAGAAGGGCGTCGGGCTGGTGATGCTGATCCTGATCGGGATTGCGCCGACGTTTTTCGCCTTGAACGAACAAGTGCGTCCCGCCGAAACGAGAGCCAGCCTGAACCGCATCGCGCAGGTCGTCAGCCGGATTGATTCGAGTCGCTTGTCCATCGGTGAAAAGCAGACGCTGGCAACCATCAACGCCAACATCGCCGGTTTGAATCAGGCCCTTACCTCCGCCAACGGCGGCCAGGTAGCCGAGGGCAAACGCATGATTGTGCGGCGTGACATCCTGCTCATCACGAGCGATTTGAAAAAACTGACGAGTACGCCTTCGGTCAATCTGAGCAACGAAGACGAGGTCATTTTAAAGGACGAAACGAGTCTGAAAGGCATCCGGGCCGCCACTGATTTTGCCCCGCTCTGGGTCATCATTCTCATCTCGCTTTCGCTGGGCCTGGGTACCATGATCGGCTGGAAGCGCATCGTCGTGACGGTCGGCGAAAAAATCGGCAAGCAGCACCTCACGTACGCGCAGGGCGCTTCGGCGGAGTTGATGACGGCCGTCGTGATTCTGATTTCGTCGTTCAAAAGCCTGCCCGTCAGTACCACGCACATTCTTTCTTCGGGCATCGCGGGCAGCATGGTCGCCAGCAAGGGCGTCAAAAATTTGCAGGCCAAGACCGTCCGTAACATCGCCCTCGCCTGGGTACTCACGCTCCCCGTCTCGATCATGCTCTCGGGGACGCTGTTCATTCTGTTTCGGAATATTTTAGGTTGAGTTGGTTACGGGTTACGAGTTAAAGGTTACGGGTTAAAAGTTACAGGTCACTTTTCTTGAAGCACTTGTAACTTTTAACCCGTAACCTTTAACCACTAACCGACTCGCAACTCCTCCACCGCCAGCCAGCTCATCAGCCCCGCCCCAATTGGTAAGGCCGTTTCGTCGATGTCGAACGTCGGCGTGTGGACGCCTGAGGTGATGCCCCGCGCTTCGTTGCGGGTACCCAGGCGGTAAAAACAGGAATCGACCACCTGCGAGTAGTACGCGAAGTCTTCGGCGGCCATCCAGATGTCGAGGTCGATGACGTTCTCCGCGCCCATGTATACCTGTGCGGCAGTTTTCATCCGGCGGGTGAGTACCGGGTCGTTTTTCAGGAACGGGTACCCGTTCAGAATCGTGAATTCGCAGCGCCCGCCCATCGCTTCAGCGATGCCCTCGGCCATTTTCTTCATCCGGGCCAGCCCGTCGGCGCGCCAGACTTCATCGAGGCAGCGGAAGGTGCCCTCCACGTAGACTTCGTTCGGGATGACGTTTGTCGCGCCGTTGGCGATGACCTTGCCGAACGAGAGCACGGACGGCGATTTCGGGTCGCGGTTGCGGGAAATGATTTGCTGAAGCGCGACGAGAATGTGCGCCGTGATGAGTACCGGGTCGATGAGCGTGTCGGGCATGGCCCCGTGGCCGCCTTTGCCGTGGACGGTCAGGTACAGCTCATCCGCCGAGGCCATGTACATGCCTTCACGAAAGCCGATTTTTCCCACCGGAATATTCGGCGCGACATGCTGCCCGAGCATCCCCGCCGGGGCCGGATTCTGCAAGCCCCCTTCGGCAATCAGCACCGAGGCCCCACCGGGCGCTTTTTCCTCGGCGGGTTGAAACACGAGTTTGACGGTCCCCTCAAATTCTTCCCGCAGCTCGGTCAGAATTCGCGCCACGCCCAGCAGCGAAGTCGTGTGGACGTCATGCCCGCAGGCGTGCATCACGCCGGGATTCCGCGAACGGTAGGATACCTCGTTGGCTTCGGTGATGGGCAGCGCGTCCATGTCGGCGCGGAGGCCGATGACTTTTTTTGTGGGATTTTTTCCTTCGATAATCGCAACCAGCCCCGTATTCGCAATTTCCTGCGGCTGGAGACCCAGTCCGCGCAGCCGCTCGGCCACGTAGCGCTGGGTTTCGTACTCGTGGTACGAAAGCTCGGGGTGCTGATGCAGGTGGCGGCGCGTGACGACGAGGTCGTCAGTAAGCGCGGCGGCGAGGGCGCGGATGCGGGATTTCATGGTTCAGTTGAAAAGTAAACTTCCAAAGTCTTGAAGACTTTGGAAGTTTTTGACGAAGCAAAAATAACGTCCTCGGCCCGCTACTTACTTCTTTTCCGAACTTCGCCCAAAATTTCGGTACCCGTTCCAACCATTTCCCCGAAACCGGGTCCTGATTCCGAACCACCCCGACATGGCGTTTGATGAACGCGAATTAGTGTTAGGCTGTCGCCGCAACGAACGCGGCTCGCAGCGGCGTCTGTACGACGCCTTCGCGGGCCGGATGCTCGTCGTGTGCCTGCGCTACACGAAAGATCGCGCCGATGCCGAAGACGTTTTGCAGGATGCGTTCGTGAAGGTGTTCGAGAAAATTCACACGTATCGGTTCGAGGCCCCGCTGCGGGGCTGGATCAAGGCCATCGTCGTCAACACGGCGCTGAACCACCTGCGCAGCCGCAAGCCCTGGCAATTTACCGAAGACCTCAACGGGGTCGCCGCGCAGGAACTCGACCCGGCCTCGACGCCCCTCAGCGGGTTGCAGTTAGAAGAATTGCTCGGCCTGATCGGGCAGTTGCCGATGGGCTGCCGGACAATTTTCAACCTCTACGCCATCGAAGGGTACTCGCACCAGGAAATCGCCGAACGGCTCGGCATCTCGGAGGGTACCTCCAAGTCGCAATACAGCCGGGCGCGGTACCTGCTCCAGAAACTGCTGAGCGAATCGGCACCGACCCGCAACGTTTTTTAACCTATCGCATGAGCCAGTTCTACGAACGCCATGAACCCGAACGACGAAAGCGAATTTGATGAATCCTGGCGGCGCGCCTTCGACGACGCCGAGCTGCCCCCGCCGCCCGACGGCTGGGAGCGGGTCGAGCCGAATCTGCCGCCGCCGCGCCGCTGGCGGGCCGCCTTCTGGTGGCCGCTGGCGGCGGCGCTGCTGTTGCTGAGCGGCGCGCTGGGCTGGTGGACGCTGAACCCGCCCACTCCTGAACCTACCGGACCAAACGCCGAGGTAGCTGAAGGTCCCCCGCGCCCGCTTCCGGCACAAGCCAATACCTCACGGCCTGCGCCGACGGAAACAACCGCCGCCCGCCCGGAGGGTACGCGCGTAGTGCCGGGAGGTACTGCCGAACGGAATCGCGAACGTTCAGCATCGTTCAGCGAGTCGCCACTGAATGCTTCCCCGAAACCAGCGGAGGCACGAACTACGGTCCAGCCCCGCCGGTCTGACCAGGACTCCGGGCTGGGTACCTTCGCCAAAGCCGAACAGGCTCAACCTCGGAATACGTACCGGACGGCCCGCCGCACCCCCGAAAAACGGGACCGCCCCGACGCTTCGCCAGGCATCGAACGATCGGTACCCGGCAGCCTGAATCCGGAAATTGCGCCGTCGTTCGAACGGGTACCGGTGGAGGCCGTGGCGGTTAATTTTCTGGATGGAAAAAGCTTCCAGCCGTATGCATTCGTCGGTACGCTTCGGGTTCCGTCGCTGAGCGCATCGGTCCCGTCGTCGCGCCGTCCGCCGATCGTCAAACCGAAAACCGGTCCGAAATTCTGGGTGGAAGGCAGTGCCTACGTGGCGCGGTTCAACCCGTCGGTTCGCACGAACCGGCAGTTGGTGACGTCGGCAGCGAATTACAACAACACCTCCGTCAGCTACGATTTGCTTCAGGGCGCGTACACGAATGCTTCACGGGTCGATGCGGGCAACGCCCCGGCGTTGTCGTACGTTTCCTTCGTGGTTGACGCTCGCACCGGAATGCGGTTGACTAACCACTGGTACCTCGAAAGCGGCCTGCAATTTCTGCGGGGTCATTCGACCCTGACGAGCGACGTGTTACTCGTTGACAAAAACACGAGCAACCGGACCAGTCTGTACGGGCAGTTGCTTGAAAACACGGCCCGGCAGACGACCGCGGATGCCCGGCAGTTGAATTCGCAGAATGTCGTAGTACCGGCCCGCAACCTGTTCCGGTACTCGTTCGACTACCTGGCGGTGCCCCTGGCGCTGGGGTACCGGATTCGGCTTGGCAAACCAATCAATTACACCCTTTCGGCGGGCATCTCGGGCGACGTGTTCCTGGGCAATCGGCTGGAAGCGGCCACCGATGCGTCCATCGCGCCGGTTCGGTACGGTCCCGGCGATGGCGTGTACCGGCGCATGGCGCTGAGCGCCGTCGTGGCAACCGGCATGGAATTAAAACTAACGCGAAACTGGTCGCTCACGGCCCGCGGCCTGCTCCGGCAGGGCCTGACGCCCGGAATTCGGGGCGGCAGCTCCGTGCAAACCTACCCGCACACGCTGGGTGTGGGACTGGGCGGGCAGTATCGGTTTTGAGTGAAGTGTTTCGGGTTTAGAGTTATTTGTTTCTCTAAACGCGAAATACTGAACGCTAAACCCCCCGCCACCGCGGCAGCCGCTTTTCAGCGAACGCGGCCAGGCCCTCGCGGGCGTCGGCGGTTTGCTGGATTTGTTGGAATTGGTCGAATAAAAAGGCCTGTCGTTCCTCGGGCGGCAGGCTTTGCAGTTTCTGAAAAGCCCGTAAACCGAACTGCTGCGCGGTCGGCGAAACGGCACGGAGGTCGTCGACCAATTCCTGAACCGTTGCATCGAGTACCTCGGGCACGACGCACTTCGTCAACAAGCCCAGGTCGTCCGCTTCCCGCGCCGTGAGCGTGGCCCCCCGCAGGCACCAATCGAGTACCGGGCGGGTGGGCACCCCGAGTCGGAGCAGGCTGTCGAGCACCTGAAACGGAAACAGCCCGCGTTTCACTTCGGGCAATCCAAACGCGACGGTTTCACTCGCCACGGCGTGCGTCGCCCCCGCCACGAGCAGCAATCCGCCCGCGTAGACCGGCGCGTGAATCCGCGCCACGCAGGGTTTTTCGAGCGCCGCCATCAGTTCGCCCAACCGCACGGTTTCGGCGGGTTCGGGTACCGTCGAAACCGTTGGTTCCGGGGTACCCGACTGCATCGCCTTCAAATCCATCCCCGCGCACCAGACGTCGCCCGCTGCGGCGAGCACCACCACCCAGACGCTCGACGCGTGATGCGCGTAGCTGAGGGCGAAGGCCAGTTCGCGGAGGAGTACCGGGTTGAGCGCGTTCTTTTTTTCGGGACGGTTCAGCGTCAGCGTCAGCACGTGGTCGCGCTCGTCGTGGAGCAGGTGCGCGAACGTGTGGCCGTCGAGGGTACCGACCTGCGCGGGCGGGTAGTAGTTCATCAGTTCGGACCGGCTTCGGGAAAATCGGCGGAAAGCGTTACGGCCTGCCAGCTTTCGGCGTCTTTCAGCACGCGGTTGTACTTCTCGCGCAGGCGGCTAATGGCTACCTTCCCGAGCAGAAGCCGTAGCGGCGGCTGGTCCATTTTCACCAGATCGAGCATGATCTGCGCGGCCCGGACGGGGTCGCCTTCCTGGGTACCATCGATCTTGTCAAAATAATGCCGGATGCGCCCGGCGGTTTCGGCGTACTCGGGCATCGGCGCGGTTTGCCGAAGTGAACTGCCCGCGAATTTCGTGCGAAACGGGCCGGGTTCGATGATCGTGACTTTGATACCCAGCGGTCCGACGTCCTGCGCCAAGCCTTCAAAAACGCCTTCGAGCGCGTATTTCGAGCCGTTGTAGAGGCACAGGCCTAGGTTGCTGACCAGCCCGGCGATGGACGAAATCACCAGAATTCGTCCCGAACGCTGCTGCCGCATGGCCGGGAGTACCGCCCGCGTCACGGCCAGGGTACCGAACAGGTTGGTTTCAAACTGCTCGCGCAACTCCTCGTCGGTCGCTTCTTCGAGGGTACCCGCCAGCCCGTACCCGGCGTTGTTGACGAGCACGTCGATGCGTCCGAATTCCTGTACCGCCGCGGCCACGACGCGCTTGACGTTCGAAGCGTCGGTCACGTCGAGCTGAAGCGTGAGTAGCTGACCGTCGAAGTTCGGGCGCAGGTCGTTGAGCGGGTCGAGGTTGCGCGAGGTGGCCACGAGCAGGTCGTTCTGGGCGAGGACCAGCTTGCAGAGTTCAAAGCCGAAGCCGGTCGAGCAGCCCGTGATGAGCCAGACGCGTCGGGAGGGATTTTCCATTTTTTGAGAAGTTACCGCAGAGGTACCGGAGGTTTACGCAGTGGTCGCGGAGACGAGGCGGTAAAAAAACCGATTCATTTCAATAAATCCACGAGGGCGGGGCGGAGTTCGGGAAATCGGTACGCAAAATCGGTTTCGAGCCGGAGGCGCTGGTTGAGGATGTAATTGCCGCCCAGCACGACGACGGCCATCTCACCGTAGAGCAGCTTCAGCGACCAGGCCGGGACGTTCGGTGCCCAAAACGGCTTGCCGAGTACCTCGGCGGCGGTGCGGACCAGTTCCTCGTTCGTGACGGGCTTCGGCGCGACGGCGTTGTACGGCCCCGACCAGCCGGGGTTTTCGAGGGCTTCGATGAACAGCCGGGCGGCGTCGTCGACGTGAATCCAGCTTTGGTACTGTTTTCCGGTACCGAGCGGCGAACCGGCACCCAATCGAATCGGTACCAGCAATTTTGCCAACGCCCCGCCCGCGGTACTCAGCACGATGCCCAGCCGCAATTTCACCGTGCGAATGCCCAGCGTGGCCAGTTCATCGGCGGCTTCTTCCCAGGCCACGACCACTTCGGCCAGAAAATCCAGCCCCGGCGTGTACTGCTCCGAGAGCCACTCCGCGCCCGTGTCGGCCCCGTAGTACCCGATGGCCGACGCCGAGACGAAACTCTGAATCCGGTGGGGTACCTCGCGTAATTTCTGAGCGAGGAGGCCCAGGCTTTTCGTCCGGCTTTCGATGATTTCACGGCGGCGCTCGTCCGTCCAGCGTTCGTCGGCAATGCCCTCGCCCGCCAGGTGCACCAGGTAGTCCGCTTCGCGCAGCGCCCGCTCGTCGAGGGTACCGGACTTGACGTCCCAGCCGTAGGCCTTCACGCCTGGCGGTACCTGCCGACGGGGATCGCGCGTGAGGTAGCTGACCTGGTACCCGCGTTGCTGAAGCAATTCGGTCAGGCGGGTACCGATGAGACCGGTGCCGCCGGTGAGGAGGACGGTGGGCATGGGGAAAGATGTTAGACAGGAGACGTTAGACGTTGGACTTTTGAAAAAAGGAAAGATGTGTTAGTCCAATGTCCAACGTCTCCTGTCTAACATCTCCCAAAGCAATTGGTTTGCCACGACCGGCACGGGATTTTTGACCGGGGCGCGGGTTCGGCGCGGTCGGCGTTTATCTTTGACCGAATGGCCCGGTTTGCCTCCTGACGTTTCGTTGATGAAAGCCCTCCTGAAAAAGTTTCTGGTGATGATCGACGTGTTCGGATTCTTCGAACGCGACCCGTTTGGTAACGTGCTGTTCGTCAAACGGATCTTGATGATGATTCTGGGTTTTGGTACCTACGGTCGCCTCAACATCACCAACAAACTGCACCTGGAAGGTACCGAACACCTGGAAAAACTACCGCCGCGCGGCGTGCTGTTTCTGAGTAACCACCAGACGTATTTCATGGACGTCATTGCGATGTTTCACGTGTTTTTCAGTGCGAAATGGGGATTTAAAAACACCATCGACTACCCGATTTACCTGCTGGCCCCGAAGGCGCGGCTGTACTACGTGGCCGCCAGCGAAACGATGAAAGACAGCGGCCTCATCCCGCGGGTACTCGCCCAGGGCGGGGCCATCACCGTCGAGCGGTCGTGGCGGGCGAAGGGGCAGGACGTGAGGCGGGAAGTCGACAAAAGTGCGGGCGACAAAGTGAGTCAGGCGCTCCAGTTCGGCTGGGTCGTCAGTTTCCCGCAGGGTACCACCAGCCCCTACGCGCCAATTCGGAAGGGTACGGCGCACCTCATCAAGCAGTCGAACCCGATCGTGGTACCCGTCGTCATCAACGGCTTCCGGCGGGCGTTCGACAAAAAGGGGCTGTTCATGAAAAAGCGGAACACCCAGCTTTCCATCCGCTTCAAAGAACCCATCCGCTTCGATCCGGAGCTGAGCGTCGAGGAAATCGTCGAGCGGGTGAAGGGCTTCATCGAGCAGGAAACGCCCGACGGCAAAAGCTGGTACGTGCCGAAGGTGAAGGCGGGTCAGCCGTAGTGGGCCTTGACGTAGGCGAGAAATTCTTCGGATCGGCCGAGGTAGTACCGCGTGTCGTCTTCCGATAAATCGCTCGTCAAGTCGTAATCGGCATCCATCCGGGCGTCGAAAAGTTCGCTCAGGTACAGGCCGAAATGGGTCGGTAGCTCGCCCGTTTTCAAATACAACTCCGCAAACTTGTTGTGGACGCCCGCGTGCGTTTTTGCGTTGACGTTCTTTTCCAGCAACAAGCCGCGCACCAGCCAGAAATACGAGTAGTAGGCGCGATTCACGCTCCCTCCCAAAAATTGGTTTTGAAGCAGCAACTGCGCTTGTTCGAGGCTGTCTTCCGCCTGGTGGAGGGCGGTGTAAAAATCTTCACTCATAAATTGTGATTCCCTCCTGACGAATGAAACGAAAAAATGCCTGACTTGACTGCTCAAAACGGGTTCGGGTCACGACAAACGCCGAGGGCGCAAGGCCATACTCGTAAAACAATTCCCAGGTTAATCGACTCAGGCCCGCCCGCTTTTCACGAATGTTCGACACGTCCTCGTCCCGCAGCACCACCAGCAAATCCACATCCGATTCGTCGTGAAAATCCCCGCGGGCGTACGAGCCGAAGAGAATGATTTTCACCAGCCGCTCGCCGTAAAACGCCCGCACCCGCTCGACGAATTCGTTCACGAGCGGTTCGATGCGTTCGGCGAGTTGGAGGGTTTGCATGTAGGCAAGGTAGCTTTGCAAATTACAAAATCGATCCAGTTAGGGTCGTTGTTGACAACACCAACGACGGCGTGAAATAAACGATTTAAACTCGCGTTAATCAAAACGAAAATTTCTCATTTCACCCTAACGCCATAAGCCTCATGAAGTTGTTTTTCACAATTGCATTATTCGCTGCGCTTCAAGCCTGCACCAGTTCGCAGCAGCCTCCTGAAATGATTTTTGTGCAAGGCGAAAGGGTACCTGCCTCCGTACCGAGTTTTTGGATTACTCACCATGAAATCAATTCGGCCCAATGGCAGTCATTCAGCCAATCAACAGGGCGTTCAGTACCAGATTTAGCCGATGAGAACTCGGCAGTGCAGGTAAGTTGGAAGGAGGCGAACGCTTACTGCGCGTGGCTGAGCCAACAAACGGGAGCGAAGTACCGCTTGCCAACGGAGTCAGAATGGAGATTAGCCTCTCGCAAAGTGCCAAATCTAACTGATGCTTCAAACGGCTTTCGAGTGGTAAGAAGTTTATAGCAGATAAAACGAAAACGGCCCCTTCTTAGAAGCAGGGGCCGTTTTCGTTTTCCAACATCTTTACTAATCCCCCCCAATCCCAATCACCTTAAACTCCGTCCGGCGGTTGATCTGGTGCTCTTCGTCGGTTTTGGCGTTCTGGATGATTAACTGCGATTCGCCGTAGCCCTTGGCCGTGATGCGGTCGGGGGCGATGCCGCGCGAGAGGATGTACGCCACCGCCGATTCGGCCCGGCGCTGAGCGAGACGCACGTTGTAGGCGTCGCTACCCTGCGCATCGGTGTGCGAACCGAGTTCGAGCTTGATGCTCGGGTTGTCGTTGAGAATCTGCACGATTTTGTCGAGTTCGATGGACGCGTCGGAGCGGATGTTCGACTTGTCAAAATCGTAGTAGATGCTCTCAATGCGGAACAGCTTGTTGATGACCAAATCCTGCTTCGGCTTGTCGAGTTCGATGCGGGCGTAGAGCGTCGTGTCGGTCACGGGCTGCGTCAGGCGCTCTTCGGGAATTTCCACCCCGACCGTGCTGAACGGCTCGCGCTTGGTGAAGTACCCCGGCCGCTCGACCAGAATCGTGTAGTCGCGGTCGGGCCGGACGCTGTAAATGCCGAAGGTACCGCTGCGCGGCGTGACGGTCTGCCCCACAACGCGCTCCGATTCGTCGATGACCTGCACCTTAACCGAATCGAGCGGCTGGCCGTCGGGGTCGACGACGGTACCCCCGAGGAAGTACCGGACCGTTCGGCGGGTACCGGGCGTGGTGGTCGGGTCCTTAGGTTTGGCCGGGTCGACGGGCGTTTTCGCCACGAGCGGTTCGTCCGATGATTCAAAATAATAAATGTCATCGTTGCCCTTGCCGCCCGCCCGGTCCGACGAGAAGTACCCGCGCGTCGAATCCGCCCAGACGAGCGCGAAATCATCAGCGGTCGAGTTGAAGGGTTGCCCCAGGTTCTGGACCTGAATCACGCCCTCGTTGCGCGTGGCGACGAACAAATCCAGCCCGCCGAGGCTCGGGTGGCCGTCGGAAGCGAAGTACAGCTTGCCGTCGGGTGCGACATACGGGAACATTTCGTTGCCCGGCGTATTCAAATCCCGCCCCATGTTGACGGGCCGCCCGAACCGTCCCGCCGCATCGACGTTGGCGCGGTAGAGGTCGGTACCGCCCACGCTGCCGGGGCGGTTGGAGCAGAAGTACAGCGTGCGTCCGTCGGCGGAGAGCGCCGGGCTGCCGTCCCAGGCTGCCGAATCGCTCACGGCGGCGATGAGTTCGGGTTCGGTCCAGGCCCCGCCGTTGAGGCGGCTCAGGTACAGGTCCACGTCGGCGGTGTTGCCCGCGCCGCGTTTTTTGCCTGTGTTGCCGCGGGCGAAAATCATCAGCTTGCCGTCTTTCGAGAAGACCGGGGTACCCTCGTTGCGGTTGTCCTGGAAGGTGGTACTGCTGAACAGTTCGGCGGTACCCGGTTGCGTCGGCGAACTCAGTTTGGCTTTGTACAGCCCGAGCATGGGCAGGCCGTTGGTTTTGTAAATCGTCTCTTTCCGCGACGCCGTGAAGACCAGTTCATCGCCCATGAGTACCGGCGAAAACTCGGCCCCGGCGGTGTTCAGGCCGTCGAGCAGTTGAATCCGGTACGGTTGCTGAACGCCCCGGATCGAATCGAGCAGCGCCAGCGATTCGAGTTCGCGGCGGGCTTTCTGCGCCAGGCTGCGGTTGGTCTGACTGAGTTTGGCGAAACGCCGGATTTCGTCGGCGGCTTCGGGGTACTTGCCCTGGGCCTTGAGCGCGTAGCCGTAGTTCAAGCGTAGGTTCGGCTCTTTGTTGCCGGCTTCGAGGGCCTTGGCGTAGTACTCGGTCGATTGCGGGAGCCGGTTGGACAAGCGGTACGATTCGGCGATGAGGTAGTTCACCCGCGCGGGGTCTTTCTCGACGGCCTTCTGAAAATCGGCGATGGCCAGCTCGTACTCGCCGTTGTCAAATTTTTTCTGACCGCTCTTGAGGGCTTGCAGGGCCGGATTGCAGGCCGACAGCCCACTCCCGAGCAGGGCAAGCAGCAAAGCAGAACGAAACATCAAACGAAACATGGAAGCGTAGAATTTGGGCACAAGATACGGGTTTCGGACCGGATGCCGGTACCCCCCTGGGGCGGTGCGCGGTCCTGACTATAAACCCGATTCGCGCTAAAATTAGTATACCTTTGCGGGCTAAACTTTGCCGGATTGGTACCGGTTTGGCTTCACTGACGTACTGCCGCGAGGTAGCAACTTTTATCCAGCATTTTTCATGGCGAAGCGAGAGGAAAAGAACGACCGCGACAAACCCTCGGGTGGGAAACGCGTGCCCCGCGGTGGGGAGGGCCGACCGGCACCCCGTACCCGCAAACCGGCTGACGGGCCCACCGGTCCGCGCCGGAGTACCCGGCCCCCGGCGGGGGAAGCGCCCCGCCGCCCGGAACGGCCCCGTGCTGAACGCCCGGGCGACCGCGAACCGCGCCGTGATGACGACCGCCGTCCGGGGCGGCCTGCCCGCCCGGACGAACGCCGCGCGCCGGTGGGCCGGAAACCGTACGGGTCGGGTCCTGACCCAAAACCGTACAGCCCGCGCGGCGAGAAACCCGCGTACCGAAATCGCCCCGGCGAAGGGACCCCCGAGCGTGGCGAGCGCGAACCCCGCCGGGAAGGCCCGCGCCGCGACGACGACCGCCGCCCGACGGGTACCCGCCCGCCACGCCGCGAGGACGGGCGGGAAGTACCCCGCCGTCCACCGACCCGCCGGGAACCGGGTTTTTCGGACAACCGATTCCCGCCCCAACGCGACCCGCGCAAACCCTACGAACGCAAACCCCGCCCCGGCGCTGATCAGCCGGAAGATCGTCGTCCCGGTGGCGACCGCCGCGACGACCGGCGTTCCGGCGAAAGCCGTCCGGCCCGTCCGGGTGCCCCACGCTCCGGCGGACCGCGTCCCAGCGGCCCGCGTCCAGGCGGACCGCGTCCATTTGGCAAGGGTCGTCCGGGAGTTGAGGAGCGTAAACCCGGTTTTAACCGTCGTGACGAACGTGGTCCACGGGGACGCGAGGAGCGGAACTCCGATGAGCCGAAGCCCAAACGGACACCGAACTACCGCGGCATCGACCGGTTCAAGGAAACAGCCCCGCCGAAAGTCCAGAAGAAAATCGCCGCCCGCGAGTCGAAATCCGACGAGGTACGCCTGAACCGCTACATCGCCAACGCGGGCATCTGCTCGCGCCGCGATGCCGACAAGCTCATCGAAGCGGGCGAAATTAAGGTCAACGGCAAGGTCGTGACCGAGATGGGGTACCAGGTGCAACCCGGCGACACGGTCAAATACGGCAACCGAATTCTCAACCGGGAAAAGCAGGTGTACGTCCTGCTCAACAAACCCAAGGATTTCATCACGACGACCGACGATCCCAACGACCGCAAAACGGTACTCGATCTGGTCAAGGAAGCCTGCGACGAGCGCATCTACCCCGTCGGGCGCCTCGACCGGACCACGACCGGCCTGCTGCTCCTGACCAACGACGGTGAACTGGCCGACAAACTGACGCACCCCTCGAACGAAATCGAGAAAATTTACCAAGTCGAAATCGATAAGCCGCTGAGCGAAGAGCATTTTCAAATGCTGCAAGACGGCTTTGAACTCGAAGACGGATTCATCAAAGCCGACGAGGTGGGCCTCGTCACGCCCGATGCGCAGGTGGTGGGTATCAAAATTCACTCGGGCCGCAACCGCATCGTCCGCCGGATGTTCGAGCACCTCGGCTACGAAGTCACGAAGCTCGACCGGACGGTATTCGCTGGGCTGAACAAAAAAGACCTTCCGCGTGGCGAATGGCGGTTTTTGACCGAGCGGGAGGTAATTCGGTTGAAGTACCTGATTTAGATTTCAGACGTTAGGCAGTAGATTTTGGACAAATGCATTCTTCTAAAGTCTACTGTCTAACGTCTGAAATCTACTCAAAAAATGACCTCCCGCACTCTCCGCACCTTCACGCTGCTTTCCGTCCTGGTCCTCCTCGGGCTGGTCGGGATGCAGGCGTATTGGTTTCGGCAGGCGTACCAGACCGAAGACCGCGACTTCGACCGCCGCGTGACTTCGGCCCTGCGGGTGGTTTGTCAGCGGTTGGTCGAGGCCGGACCGCACCCGAACCACGTGCTGCCCCGGCCCGTCGAGCGGGTGTCGGCCAATTACTACACCGCGCAGATCAACGACGTCATCGACCCCGTCGTCCTCGAAGAATTCCTCAAACAGGAATTTGCCCGCCACGACCTCCGCACGAATTTCGAGTACGGCATCTACGACTGCCAGCGCAGCCAGATGGAGTACGGCGGCTTCGTCTGCCACACGGCCAACTGCGACAGTACCCGTTCGGTCAAGTACCGCTTCCCGCGGGTGGCCGGGCAGAATTATTTCTTCGGCGTGTACTTTCCCGAAAAGCGTGGGTACTTGTTCAATCAACTCGGCATCTGGGCGGCGTCTTCGGCGGCGCTGCTGGTCGTGACGGGTTTTCTGGCCTACGCGCTGTTCGTGATTTTCCGGCAGAAACGGCTGTCAGAGATTCAGACCGATTTTGTCAACAACCTCACGCACGAGTTCAAAACGCCGCTGTCGACGATTCTCATCTCGACCGACGTCCTGACCAAACCCAACCAGCCCGCTGAACGACTCGCGCAGTACGCGACGCTGATTCGCGCCGAGGCCAACCGACTCCGGCAGCACGTCGATACGGTACTCCAAACGGCGCGCGTGGACCAACCAATGGATGGGCTGACCTGGGAAACGGTGGACGTGCACGAAGTAATTCGGGAATTCGTGGCGGAACAGCCGCCCGCCTGGCAGGAGCGGGGTACCCAAATTGAAATCAAACTTTTAGCCACCAATTCCCGAATTCGTGCCGACCGCCGCCACGTCGCGACGGTCTTCCATAACCTCCTCGACAACGCCGTCAAGTACGCCACGCAGGCCCCGCACCTCACGATTCAGACCCAAAACGAAGGCGGGCTGCTGAAGATCTCGTTCAGCGACAACGGCATTGGCATCGCCGACGACCAGCTTCGGCGCATCTTCGACAAATTCTACCGGGTACCCACCGGCGACGTCCACAACGTGAAAGGCTTCGGCCTCGGGCTGTACTACGTCCGCACGATGGTCCGGCGCTTTCGCGGGCGCATCGAGGTGCGCAGCCGGGTCGGCGAGGGGAGTACCTTCGGGTTGGCCTTCAAAACCGTCGAGTCGGCATGACGCGCGTGCTGCTCGTGGAGGACGACGAAAGCCTGGGTTTCGTCGTGAAAGACAACCTCGAACAGGAAGGATACGTGGTCGATTGGCAGAAAACGGGCCGCCGGGCCAGGGAAGTTTTCGCCCAACACCCCTTCGACGTTTGCCTGCTCGACGTCATGCTGCCCGAACTCGACGGCTTTTCGCTCGCCGAAGCCATCCGCGGTACCGGCTCGGCGGTACCGATTCTGTTCCTGACGGCCCGCTCGCTTCAGGAGGACCGGCTGAAAGGGTTCCGCCTCGGCGGCGACGACTACCTGACCAAACCCTTCAGCATCGAAGAACTGGTCCTGCGGATGGAGGCCATCTTGCGGCGCACCCGTCCGGCGGCTTCGGTACCGCGCCCGCAGCCAGTGGCGCTTGGTCGGTACCGGTTTGATCCCGTGCAGCATCGCCTCGAAGGCCCCCAGGGTACCCGCACCGACCTGACGCCCCGTGAGGCGGCGCTGCTCACGCTGCTCCACCGCCACGCCAGCGAAGTGGTACCCCGTGAGCGTATCCTTCGCGACATCTGGGGCAAGGACGATTACTTCCTGGGCCGCAGCCTCGACGTTTTCATCAGCCGCCTGCGGAAGTACCTGCAAGATGACCCGGCCCTGCGCATCGTCAACGTGCACGGCGTGGGCTTTCGGCTCGAAGGCGCATAAACCGGTACGTCCGGCGTTTTGTGCGTACTTTCGCCCCCGATTTCTTCCCGCCCATGCGCTCTGTTTTTCCAGGAATCCTCCTGCTCTTGCTCACGATTGTTTTTCAAAGCTGCCAGCAGCCGACCGAACTCACGGAGGCAGTACCCATTCAGCGGCTCGATTCGACGCTGTTTGCCTGCCGAAGCGAGGCTGAAGTTCAACGGGTACTCAACCAAAATCCCGGCGTGGCCCGGGCGTACCTGAGTAGCCTGGGTACCGGCGATTCGCTGGCGGCTACGCTGTACCGGCTCGTGTCGGATTCGACGTTGCGGAGTTTTTATCAGCGGACGCGGACGATTTTTCGGGACAACGACTTCGGGAGCCAGTTCGGCGAAGCCTTCGCGAACCTGAAAACGCAGTACCCGAATTTCAAAAATCCCCGCGTTGTGACGCTGTTCACGGGCTTCACGGGCAATGATTTGTACGTGTCCGACAGCCTGATCGTCATCGGACTCGACTACTTTGCCGGGCCGTCGGTGAAGTTCCGTCCGCAGGTGTACGACTACCAGTTGCGGAAGTACGTACCCGAGGCCGTGGTACCCCAGGCGCTGCTGCTGCTTTCGGCGAAGTACAACGAAACCAATCTCGAGAACCGGACGTTGCTGGCCGAGATGGTTTACTTCGGCAAGAGTTACGAATTTGTAAAGGAAATCCTGCCCGAAACGCCCGACAGCCTGCTCATCGGCTACACAGGTCGGCAACTCGCCGAGACGGCCAATGCCCAGGATTTGGTCTGGGCGCATTTCATCGATCAAAAATTACTTTACGAAACCAGCCCGCTGCGCAAAGTGAAGTACGTCGGCGAGCGGCCGGGTACCCCCGAAATCGGTCCGCGCGCGCCGGGCAGCATCGGGCGTTGGGTGGGCTGGCAAATCGTGCGGCGGTACCGGGACAATACGAACGAGTCGTTTCCCGACCTGATGAAAAACACCAACGCCCAGCGAATTCTGGAGCAGTCGGGGTACCGCGGGCAGGTGGAGGAGCAATAGCAGAAACATTCCGGCTGAAAGCCGGAGCTACGTATGGCAAAGCGAAGTGACCGCTTCGGCGAACAGCCCGAAGGCAAAGACAAGCGGAAAGTTAACCAAGAGGGTTTGCGGAAAGCCCTGAAAATCTTCCGGTTCGTGCGGCCTTACCGCCGGACGTTCGCGTTGGGAATGCTGTTTCTTGTCCTCTCGAACCTGACGACGATGACCTTCCCGCTGCTCATCGGCAAAATGTCCGAAGTCATCGAGGGCAAGTCGCCGTTCACGATCGGGCAGGTCACGGGTTTCTTTTTCCTGATCCTGGTTTTTCAGGCCATTTTCTCGTTCCTGCGGATTTACACCTTCACGCAGGTCAGCGAAAAAGCCATGCGCGACGTGCGCCGGACGCTCTACGGTAAACTCGTCACGCTGCCGATTCCGTTTTTCGAGCAACGCCGCGTGGGCGAACTCATGAGCCGGATCACCTCCGACGTGGGCCAATTGCAGGACGTACTCAGCATTACGCTGGCCGAATTTTTCCGGCAGATTTTCACGCTCGTCGTCGGCGTGGGCATCATCGTGTTCATTTCCCCGAAGCTGACGCTGTTCATGCTCGCCACCTTCCCGGTGCTGGTCGTGGCGGCCTTGTTTTTCGGGCGATTCATCCGTAAAATCTCGAAGCAGGCGCAGGACGAACTGGCCAAGACGAACGTCGTCGTCGAGGAAACGATGCAGTCGATTAACGTCGTCAAGGCGTTTACGAACGAACGTCACGAAGTGGGCCGGTACTCCGAAGCCCTGCAACGCGTCGTGACCATCGCTTTGAAAGCCGCCACCTGGCGCGGAGCCTTCGTCTCGTTCGTGATTTTCGCCCTGTTCGGGGCCATCGTCGGGGTGGTCTGGTACGGCGCGCAACTCGTGGCGGGCGGCGAATTGATTCTTTCCGAACTGCTCACGTTTCTGTTTTACACCGCCTTCATCGGCGGCTCGGTCGGCGGCTTGGGCGACATTTACGCCCAGATTCAAAAAACCATCGGTGCCTCCGAGCGAATTCTGGAGATTCTGGAGGAGCGGGGGGAGGTGGATTTGGCGATGTTCGATGCTCGAGATTCGATGCGGTCCGCCGCGCGGTTCGAGACGAACGCAAGCGGCGTGACAAGCCAAAACCAAAGGCCGAACCTCGGACATCGGACATCGAACATCGAGGGCCGCATTGAGTACGACCGCGTGGAATTTGAGTACCCCACGCGCCCGGACGTGCGGGTGCTGAACGGCGTCAGCCTCCGGGCCAACGCGGGCGAGAAAATCGCGCTGGTCGGGTACTCGGGCGCGGGCAAATCGACCATCGTTCAACTGCTGATGCGGTACTACGCCGTCGGCGGTGGACAGATTCGCATCGACGGGCGCCCGATCGAGAGTTACGACCTGACCGAACTGCGGCAGAACATCGCCATCGTACCCCAGGAAGTCATTCTGTTCGGGGGTACCATCTTCGAAAACATCGCCTACGGCAAATCCAACGCCACTGAAGCCGAAGTGACCGAAGCCGCCCGGCAGGCCAACGCGCTCGATTTCGTGATGGGTTTTCCCGAAGGCTTCCAAACGCTCGTCGGCGAGCGCGGCGTGAAGCTCTCGGGCGGGCAGCGGCAGCGCATCGCCATCGCCCGCGCCATTTTGAAAGATCCGGCGATTTTGATTCTGGACGAAGCCACCTCCTCGCTCGACGCCGAATCGGAAAAGCTCGTCCAGGAAGCGCTCGACGTACTCATGGAAAACCGGACAACGGTCATCATCGCCCACCGCCTGGCCACGATTCGTAACGTCGACCAGATTTACGTACTCCAGGGCGGCGAGGTCGTCGAGTCGGGTACCCACGAGGAATTGCTCCGGCGGGGTGAAGGCCTGTACGCGGGTTTGGTTAAATTGCAATTCGAACTCGAACCAAACGCCTGACGACGATGGAAACGGCCGTGAAAACCCTGAAGGAGGAAGTCATCGAGTACCTCACGCAATCGGAAAATGCCCGGTTGTTTGAGGCGGTGAAGCAGGAAATAGAATGCTTTCAAGAAAACGGACGGAGCAGCCGTGAACTCTGGAGCAGTTTGCTTGAGTCAGAACACCAACTTCGGAAAGGAGAAGTGTATTCACAGGAAGAAGTTGAAGCACATGTTCAAGCATGGAAGGATCGCCGCCAAAAGTGACGTGGTCCCGCAAAGCGGAGGATCAATTGCTTGAAGTTTTTGAATTCTGGGAAGCAACTGCTGGCTTCGAAAAAGCCGATGCCGTTGCGGACGCCTTGGTGTCGAAAACGCGTTTGTTAACTCGACACCCCGAGATGGGTTCGATTGACCAAAAAATGAGCAATCCGGTCATCACGATTCGCTACCTTCTCGAAGGCATCTACAAAATCTACTACACCTACGACCGAGAAGAACACTTAGTGATGATTCGGCGCATTTGGGACACCCGACGCGATTCGGGAAAAATCAATTAGCCATGAGCAATTCCGCCCCCGTCACCCTGAAAGATTTTAACCTGCGCCAGACCGATTGTCGGCAGGAGGTACTCGACGTGTTCCTGTCCGAGCCGCACGCGCTCGCACACGCCGACTTGGAGAAGCGGGTACCCGAGCACTTCGACCGGGTGACGATCTACCGGACACTGAAAACCTTCGTCGACAAAGGTCTGCTGCACAAGGTTCTGGACGACGAAGGCGCGATGAAGTACGCCCTCTGCCGCGAAACCTGCCACGCCGCCGACCACCAGCATCACCACGACCACGTGCATTTCAAATGCTCGGTCTGCGGCCTGACCAACTGCCTCGACGACGTGCGCATTCCAGCGCTTCATCTACCCAACGGCTACCAGCGGCAGGAGGTCAATCTGCTCGTGCAGGGCGTCTGCCCGGTTTGCAGCCAGGCCGCGTGAGTCGCGCCGAATTGTTCGAGCAGCGCCGCGAGGACTTTGCCCGGCAGGAACAAACCGCCCAGCGACTTTTCAATCGGTACGCCGCCGCGCGAGTCGGGGTTTTCCTCGGCAGCGCGGTACTCGTCTGGCTGACTTACCGGCAGGTGGGGGTACCGGCAGCGGCGGTTCTGAGCGTACTGGGTTTGGTCGGGTACCTGGGGCTTCTCGGTCGGCACCAGGCGGTACGAATTCGGCGGGACACCTTCCGATTTTTAAAAGAATTGAACGACGACGAAGCGGCTCGACTCCAGGGCCGCTTTTTGCGTCTGGAAACAGGTACCGAATTCCTGGACCCCGCGCACCCGTACGCCGCCGACCTCGACGTGTTCGGTACGCACTCGCTGTTCCGGCTGCTCAACCGCACCCGCACCCACGGCGGTACCCGGCGGCTGGCCGACTGGCTGCGAGCGCCCGCCGACCGAAGTACCCTCTTCCGGCGGCAACAGGCCGTGGCTGAACTGGCTCCGCGGCTGGATTTCCGGCAACGGACCGAAGCCACGGCCATGCGTTTCCGAACCGTCGGCGAATCGCCGGACGGGTTACTGGCCTGGGTACGGACTACGGACGAGACGCTGTTCCGGCCCATTTTTAAAATCATTCGCTGGCTGCCTTTGCTGACGATTTCACTGCTAGTTACGGGTTGGATTGGAATCGTACCGTCGGTTTGGGGCTGGGTACTGCTGGGGGTCCAAGCCGGGGCTGTGCTTCGCGTAGGCCGGGTCGTGAAGGCGACGGTTGCAACGACGAACTCCGCGCTGGGACCCCTGCGGGCGTACGCCGAGGTGTTGACGCACCTGGAAGCCGAGCCGTTTGAATCCGAAGCGCTTCGGCACATCGGCCAGAACCTAAGCGGGGCATCGGCTCACGTCAGGACGCTTTCTCGCAATCTCGACTTACTCAGCTACCGGCAGAATCCGTACTTCTACCTGTTCGTCGGCCTCGTCACGAGTTGGGATCTGCACTTCGGTACCCGTGTCGAAACCTGGAAACGCCAACACCGCGACGACCTGCCCCGCTGGCTCGACGCCCTGGCCGAGTACGAAGCCCTGCACAGTTTGGCGGGCCTGGCCTGCGCCGAGCCGGGGTACCGGTTTCCGACCCTTGCCCCCGAGCCGTTGATCGTTGAGGCGCAACACCTTGGCCACCCGTTGCTGCCCGCCGAGCGCCGGGTGACGAATTCCGTTTCGTTGATCGGGACTGGGCAAACTGCCCTCATCACCGGCTCAAACATGGCGGGGAAGAGTACTTTTCTGCGGACGGTTGGTGTGAACGTGGTACTGGCCTTAACCGGCTCGGTTGTGGCGGCGGAATCTTTTGCCTGCTCGGTGGTACGGGTATTCACGAGTATGCGAACGCAGGATTCGCTCGCCGAAAGCACCTCGTCGTTTTACGCTGAATTGCGGCGATTGCGGTACCTGCTTGACTTAACCGGGGTACCCGTCGCGCCGCCGGTCCTGTATTTTCTCGACGAGATTCTGAAGGGTACCAACTCGAAAGACCGACACGCCGGGGCCCGGGCGCTCATCCGGCAACTGCACCAAACGGCCGCCTCGGGCTTTGTTTCCACGCACGACGTCGAGCTGGGCGAGGAAGCCACGGCGTGGCCATTCGTGCAGAACTTCAGCTTTCAATCGGAGGTCATTGGGGGGGAATTGCGCTTCGATTATCGCCTGCGGCCGGGCGTTTGTCACAGCTTCAACGCCAGTGAGTTAATGCGCCAGATGGGCATTGCGCTGCCTTGAAGTGCTACCCCGTTCCGGTTCCCAAACATTTAATCAATACAAGCCGTTTGCCCGGAACGAACGCCGTCGGCTCGGTATCTGACCAACTCCGTGAGCACGAACGGGCCATCGCGCAGACCTGAAAAAATCGAGTCGTCTGGAATCAATTTAAATAGTAAACGGACGCCTACTTTTTTTAAACGGAGAAAAAACGCCGTGTTTGAAGTGCAGCAATCGGGTATTACTTTTGTGACTCGAATCGACCGCGTTCCTTCCGTTGATTCGAGTTTAATCGGTAACAACATGATTAAGAACCTGTTAAGGTCCTTGTTTACGGCAGGCGCTTTACTTTCGTTGAGCGTCGAGAGCACCTCGGCTCAGGATTCGACCCAGGCCGCCTCCGCCCAGGCTCAGTCGGCCCCCGTGCCGGGTAGTCAGGCGGCCGCGCCCGCCGGAGCAGCGGATGGAGATGCCGCCGAAGGGGAGTCGATTTTCAAAAATAATTGCGCGTCCTGCCACAGCACGGGTGCCGAAAAACTGGTTGGACCCGGTCTGCTGGGCATTGACAAGCGCCGTTCCATCGACTGGATTGTCAAGTGGGTACACAACCCGCAGGGCATGATTGACAGCGGCGACGAGTACGCCGTCAAACTCTGGAATGCGTACAAGCCGACCATTATGGCGGCGTACCCGAATCTGACGGATGCGCAGATCAAGGGAATTGTGGCGTACGTTAATCAGGCCAACGCCGGAGCGGCCGGGGGCCAGGGAACCAATGAAAACCAGAAGGTAGGCGGTACTACCACTGCCGCCGTTTCGGCTCAGCCTTCGGGCTTTTTCAACGTCATTCTCATCGCGCTGCTGGTCGTGATGGTGCTCGTGCTCGTGGCGCTGCTGACCATCGTGACGCTCCTCGGCAAGCTCGTTCAGGTAGACCCGACGTCGCCGCAGGCGCAGACGATTCCGTTCTTCCAACGCTTGAAAGAAAACGCGGAAAAACTGGCCGCCAACCCGGCTTTCCGCACGGGTGCGCTGCTGCTGTTTCTGCTCATCGCCGGAAAGGCCAGCATCGACGGCATGTACGGCATCGGGATTCACCAGGGTTACGCCCCGAAGCAACCCATCCAGTACTCGCACAAGTTGCACGCCGGGCAGTACCAGATTGACTGCAACTACTGCCACACGGGCGTCAACAAGGGCAAAACGGCCAACATTCCTTCGGCCAACATTTGCATGAACTGCCACGGCGTCATCAAGGCGGGGTCGCCCGAGATCCAGAAAATCTACCGGGCCATCGAGAAAAACCAGCCCATCGAATGGGTACGGGTTCACAACCTCCCTGACCTGGCGTATTTCAACCACGCGCAACACGTCAACGTCGGCGGATTGCAGTGTCAGCAGTGTCACGGCGAAATCGAAAAGATGGAAGTAGTCGAGCAGCGTTCGTCCCTGACGATGGGCTGGTGCATTGACTGCCACCGCGAGACGAACGTCAACGCCAAAGGCAACGCTTACTACGACAAACTGGTGGCCGTTCACCAGGCCGATGGTCTGCGCGACCTGAAAGTATCGAACATCGGTGGCTTGGAGTGCTCGAAATGCCACTACTAAGCGAGACCCACCGAACAACAGTTGCATCTACACGATTCGATCTAATGGAACACAATACGAAACGGTATTGGCAAGGGCTGGAGGAACTGCGGAATGAGGCGGACTTTGTAAAACACGCCCACAAGGAATTCGGCGACACGACGATACTCGAAGAAAGCGGTACCGCCCGCCGCGATTTCCTCAAAATGCTGGGTTTTGGCATGGCCGCCGTTTCGTTGGCCGCCTGCGAAGCACCCGTCCGCAAGGCCATTCCGTACCTCAACAAGCCGGAAGACATCGAACCGACGATCCCGACCTGGTACGCATCGACGTACACCGATGGGGGCGATTACTGTTCGGTACTGGTAAAAACTCGCGAAGGTCGGCCCATCAAAATTGAAGGCAACCCGGCTTCGAGCATCAGCCGCGGCGGTACGGGTACCCGGGCGCAGGCCTCGGTACTCAGCCTGTACGATAACGAAAAACTGAAAGGTCCCCAGAAGAACGGGAAGGCCATTTCCTGGGAAAACCTGGACAAAGAAGTTCGCGCTGCCCTGGCGGGTGCGCAGAACATCCGCATCGTTTCGGGTACGATCCTCGGACCGGCCACGAGCGGCGTGATTGAAGCTTTTCAGAGTGCCTACCCCTCGGCCCGATTGGTTCAGTACGATGCCAATTCGGCCTTCGGGCTGACGCAGGCCCACGGTGGGGCCATGCCCGACTTCGATTTTAGCAAGGCCAACGTCATCGTTGGGCTTTCCTGTGATTTCCTTGGTACCTGGGTTGCCCCCGACGAATTCGCGAAACAGTGGGCCGAAAACCGGCGACTTTCCTCGACGAAGAGCGGCAAGAAAACCATGTCGCGGCACTACCAGTTTGAGAGCATTCTCTCGCTGACGGGAGCCAACGCCGATTACCGCACGCCCATCAAACCGTCGCAGGAAGGGCTGGTCGCGGCGCAGTTGCTTAAACTGCTGGGCGGTACCATCAGTACACCGAGCGTCACCGTTCCGCACCTCGACAAAGCCGCGCGCGACCTTCGGGCAGCCGGAGCCGGTCGGGCGTTGGTGGTTTCGGGCTCGAACGACGTGGCCGTACAGACCATCGTCGCCGAAATCAACCGCATTCTGGGTAGTTACGGCAGCACGATTCCGGGCGTTACGAACTACAAACAAGGTAACGACGCAGCGATGAATGGATTCATCGATGACGTGAAAGCCCGCCGCGTGGACGCCGTGATTTTCTACGGAGCCAATCCGGTGTACGACCATCCGCGAGGTAGAGAACTCGCCGAGGCGCTGCCCACCGTCAAGGTGCGCATCTCGATGGGCGAACGCGCCGACGAAACCGGCTCGCTCTGTCAGTACCACGCGCCTGATTCGCATTACCTCGAATCATGGGGCGACGCCGAACCGAAACCGGGGTACTTCAGCCTTTGCCAGCCCACGATTTCGACGATTTTTAAAACCCGTCAGGCGCAAGTTTCGCTTTTGAGTTGGGCTGATTTCGATTCCGATTTTGCCGAATACCTCAAAGCGTACTGGAGCCAGAACGTCCTGACCGGCGGTGGGGAGCCGGCCTGGATCAAGGCATTGCAGGATGGCGTCTACGAACCCGGTCCCAGGACAGTTATCACGCCGCCGAAGCCAACGGGCGACGTCACTGCGGCGGCCGCTCGCATCAGCCAGACCTACAAACCTTCGGACAAAATCGAACTGGTCGTCTACGAAAAAGTAGGCATGGGTACCGGTTCGCAGGCGAACAACCCCTGGTTGCAGGAATTCCCCGAACCCGTCTCGAAGGCCACCTGGGACAACTACGCCGGAATGTCGCAGAAAACGGCGTTGAAGCTTGGACTAGAGCAGAACGATGTGGTCCGGCTCGAAGTAGCCGGTCGCGAAGCGCTCGAACTGCCTGTACTCGTGCAGCCGGGTCAGGCCGACGACACGGTTTCGGTTGCCATTGGCTACGGTCGGACGAAAGCCGGAAAATCGGCGGACGGCGTCGGAAAAAATGTGTATCCTTTCGTCAACCTGATTGCCGCGTCGGTCACCGTCATGGATACTGGCGACGACTACAAGTGGGGCATCGCCCAGACGCAAACGCACAACACGGTGATGGCGCGCAAGTCCATCTTGCAGGAAGCCGTGTTGACCGAATACCAGAAAGACACGCAGGCCGGACGTTTCCATCCGCACGTCGAGACTTCGGAGGGTACCAAACGCCCCGAGCAGATTTCACTTTGGAAAGGACACATCAAGCCGAACCACTCCTGGGGCATGGTCATCGACCTGAACGCCTGCACGGGTTGCGGTTCGTGCGTGGTGAGCTGCCAGGCCGAAAACAACATCTCGGTCGTGGGGCGCAAGGAAGTCGTCATGCGCCGGGAAATGCACTGGTTGCGCATCGACCGGTACTACTCATCGGATGCAGCGACGGACGATTACAAAGGTCTGGAGGCCGCTTCGGAAAATCCCGAGGTAACCTTCCAGCCGATGCTCTGCCAGCACTGCTCGAATGCACCCTGCGAAACGGTCTGTCCGGTGATTGCCACCTCGCACAGCGCCGAAGGGCTGAACCAGATGACGTACAACCGCTGCATCGGCACGCGGTATTGCGCCAACAACTGTCCGTACAAAGTGCGCCGGTTCAACTGGTTCAAGTACTTCGATGAGGATCGTTTCGATTTCCACTACAACAACGAGTTGGGTAAAATGGTCATCAACCCCGACGTCACGGTACGGAGCCGCGGGGTGATGGAAAAGTGTACCTTCTGCGTGCAGCGCATCCAGGCCACGAAGCTGACGGCGAAGAAAGAACGCCGCCGCCCCTACGCCAACGAAGTGCAGACGGCCTGCTCGCAGTCGTGCCCGACGAACGCCATCGTTTTCGGCGATTTCAACAACCCCGAGAGCGAGGTATCAAAATTGCTGGCGGCTGAGAAGCAGGGTCGGGCGTTCAGCGTACTCGAAGAAATCAACGTGTTGCCACAAATCAGCTACCTGACGAAAATTCGCAACAAAGACGTCGCCGATTCGAAGTACCCGCGGACGGAAGACAATTTGCACCACGCCGAAAAAGAGCCGGTTACCACTTAATCAACCGGCTAAAGAAGAAACCGACTTTTTAGAAACGCTACGAATATGTCACACGTAAGCTCGGTCGTCAGACCCCCTCTGGTCACGGGTGGTAAATCGTACCACGACATCACGGAAGACGTTTGCCGCCAGGTCGAGGGGAAACCCAGTCGGCAATGGTGGCTCGTTTTCATCATCTCGGCCGTCGTACTGATGTACGGTACGGCCTGTTTGTTCTACACTTGGTGGGAAGGTCTGGGCGTCTGGGGTCTGAACAAGACCATCGGCTGGGCCTGGGACATCACCAACTTCGTCTGGTGGGTCGGAATCGGACACGCCGGTACGCTGATTTCCGCTATTCTGCTGCTGTTCCGTCAAAAATGGCGGACGTCGATCAACCGGGCGGCTGAGGCCATGACCATTTTCGCCGTCCTTTGCGCGGCCAGCTTCATTTTGATGCACATGGGTCGTCCCTGGCTGGCTTACTGGGCCCTGCCGCTGCCGAACACTTGGGGCTCGCTCTGGGTAAACTTCAATTCGCCACTGGTCTGGGACGTATTCGCCATTTCGACGTACTTCTCGGTTTCCTGCGTGTTCTGGTACTGCGGGTTGATTCCTGACCTGGCCACCATTCGCGACCGAGCCAAAGGCAAACTGGCCAAGTACGCCTACGGTCTGCTCTCGATGGGTTGGAACGGTTCGGCCAAAACCTGGGCCCGGTACGAATACATGTCGCTCATCCTGGCGGGTATTTCCACGCCGCTGGTACTCTCGGTACACACCATCGTGAGTTTTGACTTTGCCACGTCGGTCATCCCGGGTTGGCACACCACGATCTTCCCGCCGTACTTCGTCGCCGGGGCCATTTTCTCGGGCTTCGCGATGGTGAACAACCTGATTCTGATTACGCGGTACGTCTTCAAACTCGAAGACTACATCACCATCGAGCACATCGAGACGATGAATAAAATCATCACCGTCACGGGTTCGATTGTCGGAATCGCGTACATTACCGAATTTTTCATTGCGGCCTACTCGGGCGTTGAGTACGAGCGCTACACGTTTATCAACCGCGCCTTTGGGCCGTACTGGTGGGCGTACTGGGCCATGATGACCTGCAACGTGGTCACGCCGCAGTTGTTCTGGATTCGCAGCATCCGTCGGAGCGTTACCTGGACGTTTGCTCTCTCGGTCGTCGTTAACATCGGGATGTGGTTCGAGCGCTTCGTCATCATCGCAACCTCGCTGGCGCGGGACTACCTGCCCTCGAGCTGGGCCATGTTTTCGCCGACGATTTTCGACATCAGCGATTACATCTTCTCGTTCGGACTGTTTTTCACGCTCTTCCTCCTATTTGCCAAGTACCTGCCCGTCATCAACATGGCGGAGGTGAAGGCGGTCATGAAGAGTTCATCGGAGCGGTACCCGTACAAGAAAAAAGCCGGAGCCGTGGCGAACGAGCCGGCCGTGCGGCCCTCGTTCAACAAAGACGCTGAGTAAGCGATTGCAAAATTCGGATTGCGAAGTGCGAATGGGTAACAATTCGCACTTCGCAATCCGCAATCCGAAATCAAAGAGGAATGGACGCAAACAAACGTTTTTTGATCGGAGTCTACGACGACGACGATGAGGTACTGGCCGCCGTCAAGCAGGTGAAGTCGACGGGGGTACGGATTCACGAAGTGTACACGCCATTTCCGATTCACGGCCTGGACCGGGCCATCGGTCACTCACGAACGCGCCTGCCCGTGGCCGCTTTCATGTTTGGTGTCACGGGGTTATTGTGCGCCACGGCCCTAACCATCTGGACCATGGGGTTTGATTGGCCCATCATCATCGGTGGCAAAGACTTTATTGCCTTCCCGGACTTCATCCCGATCATGTTTGAAATGACGGTTTTGTTCACAGCCTTCGGGATGGTGTTCACCTTTTTTCTCAGCAACGGGCTGTGGTGGGGAAACAAGGCGCAACTATTCGATTTGCGCACAACGGACGACCGTTTTGTGATGGCCATTGATCTGGGGCGTAATAAAATGGCCCAGCCGGACATCGAAAAAGTACTCCGCGACTCGGGGGCCATTGAGGTCAACGTGAAAGAAGTTGTCGAGTAAGTAATTCGAATTTACTACCACTGAGCAATGAAGAAATACATGCCTTTCGTGTGGATTGCGGCAGCGTTCGCTGTGATCGTGCTGTCAGCCATCCGACGCGGGCCGGATCAACTGGCGTGGGAATTTGCCCGGAACATGTACGATGACGTGGGGTACGATCCGCTGAAGCAGACCGAACTGAACACAATCAATCCGTACGGCATGAACATGCGCGCGCCCGTTGCGGGAACGGTACCCCGGCAAACGATGCTGACTACGACCAACGGCGACACGCTGAACAACCGGCTGACGGAAGTGACGAACATCGCCCGGACGATACCAGCCGATAGCATGGCCGTGTCGGAAGCACGCCTGATCAACCCGATTCCGCTCAACGAAACAACGTTGAAAGAAGGCCAGGTGCTGTACACGCGGTACTGCGTGCATTGCCACGGCGAGAATGGGAAAGGCGATGGTCTGGTGGGCAAGGTTTACAAGGGCGTCCCGGTGTATTCGAGTGATGCCCTGAAAAACCTCAACGACGGACACATTTACCACACCATCACGCACGGTAAGGGGCGGATGTGGCCGCATGGTTCGCAGATTTCGCCCGAAGAGCGTTGGAAGATTGTCCACTTCGTGCACAAACTCCAGCAGGAACCCTGATGCAGCAGCCGTCCGGCATAAATCCTGTCGACTTGAACTGCTTATCAATCATTGATTACTGATTACCGAGAACATGGCAGAACATCATCATTTTTCACCGACCGAGATGGAGGAATGGTACACCTTCAGTCCTGAACTGCGCCGGAGACTCATCCTCGGCATGGTCATCGGGCTGGCGATGCTGCTCATCGGGGCATTCCTGATGGCCAACCACATCGGTGGCGGCGAACACGCCCACGAAGCGGCGGGGGCAGCCGCCGGCGCGGCACACGAACACGCTGGTCACGAGCACGGATCAGCTCCCTGGATGAAACGCGTTGTGGCCAACCTTTGGATGAATGCCGATCTATTCGCGGGAATCGCCGTGGTTGGCATGTTTTTCGTCTGCATTCAGTACCTCTCCTGGGCGGGCTGGTCGTCGGTACTCAAGCGGGTACCCGAGGCGTTTGCGGCGTTTCTGCCCATTCCGGCGGTTTTGATGATTCTGTTGTACCTATTCAAAGGTGCCGACCTTTTCCACTGGATGCACGAAGGCGTGATGGACCCCGGTAGCGAACATTATGATGCCATCATTGCGGGGAAAAGCTGGTACCTCAACAAAGGCTTTTTCCTGATCCGGCTGATTCTGTACTTCGGTGGGTGGTACGGGCTGTGGATTCTGCTGCGCCGGTACTCAATTCAGGAAGACGAAATCGGGGGTACCGAGTGGTGGTACAAAATGAAGAACGTAGGCAGGGCCTTCGTCCTGTTTTTTGCCGTAACCTCATCGACAGCCGCCTGGGACTGGATAATGTCCATCGACACGCACTGGTTCTCGACGATGTTCGGCTGGTACCATTTCGCAAGCTGGCACGTGACGGGTTTTGCCGTTATCATTCTGGCAACGATTTACCTGAAAGAAGGCGGGTACCTGCGCTGGGTGAACGAAAACCACCTGCACGACCTGGGTAAGTACATGTTTGCCTTCTCGATTTTCTGGACGTACGTCTGGTTTGCGCAGTTCCTGCTGATTTACTACGCCAACCTCCCGGAAGAAACGATCTATTTTCACGAGCGCCTGTACGGGTACGACCAGATGTACCAGCCGACGTTCTGGCTGGCTCTGTTTCTGTCGTTCGTCTTCCCGTTCCTGGTGCTGATGACCCGCGATGCGAAGCGGAATACGCTGTGGCTGAAGATTGCTTCGTTTGGCGTTATCCTCGGGCACTATTTCGATTTCTACAACATGTCGATGCCAGGGATTGTCGGGACTGACGGAGGCTTCGGACTGATTGAATTTGGGACGACGCTGCTGTTTGCCAGCGCATTCGGATTCGTGGTGCATAATCAACTGACGAAGGCAGCGCTGGTACCAAAAAATCACCCGATGCTGGAAGAAGCCCTGCACCACGACATTTAGAAATTTCCGAAAAAGAAGGATGATTTATAAACCTATCCGGTCAACGGTGGGTTTCCAAAAAGAAGATCAACGGGCAGAAAAACGCGGATTATACGTTTGGGACGGCTTCAGGCTGCGTTGTATCTTTGAAGTCCGCGAGTGCGATAAATTCACAGATTATGGAATACATCATTGGATTGGTGGCCGCCGTCTTCCTGGTGCTGACACTGGTCATCATCGGGCGGATTACCACCCTGGCCAAAGGCCTGAAGGGCACGAAAAAGTCGGACGATGGCGACTGGGAAGTAAATGACCAGCCGGGTACGAGTAACAAGGTCAATGCGCTGATGTTACCGGTTTCGTTCGTGGTATTCTGCATCGCGGCGACATGGTCGTACCTTGAATCGGAGAAGGATTTCCTGCCCGATCCAAGTTCGGTCCACGGTGTGGAGACTGACTCGATGTTCTGGTTTTCGATGGCCATCATTACGCTGGCTTTTGTAGGCACGAGCGCCTTGCTGTTTGGGTTTTCGTTTCGGTACCAGTACAACCCGAATCGTCGGGCGACCTTTTACCCCGTCAATCACAAGCTGGAAATTATCTGGACGATTATTCCGGCCATCGTCATGGCTGCGCTCGTCTTCACGGGCTGGCGGGTGTGGAGCGACATCACGGCGGAAGCGCCCGAAGAGGCGTACGTGATCGAGGTGGTCGGAAAGCAGTTTAACTGGGTAGCGCGGTACCCCGGTAAGGACGATTCCCGGTTGGGTAATTACAACTACAAACTCATCGATTCGGACAACGAACTCGGGATTGACCCCGGTGATGAGACGGCCCTAGATGACTTTACCAGCACGACGCTGTATATCCCGAAAGACAAGCCGGTACTCCTGCGCATTCGCTCGAAAGACGTACTGCACAGCGTGTTCCTGCCGCACTTGCGGGTGAAGATGGACGCCGTACCGGGTATGCCGACCAAGTTCTGGTTTACGGCGACGAAGACGACCGACGAGCTGAAGGGCGAAACCAACAATCCGGATTTCGAGTACCAACTTAACTGCACGGAAGTCTGCGGACAGGGGCACTTCTCGATGAAGATGCCGGTGAAAGTAGTGGAAGAAGAAGAGTACGTGGCCTGGATGAACGAACAACCTTCCTGGCTGAAAGGCAAAGACAAGTACCTCTCGAAGGTACCGGAGAACATGCGGGCGAAAGCCCTGCAGTACATCGGTACCTCGGCCGCGCCGACGGAGGCCGAAAGCCAGCAACCCGTACTGGACGGGACCGTGGGATCGGGCCGGGCCAATGGTACCAACGGAGCAGGGGCTTCGCTGCGGTAGACGAACCTTCAACGAGTAAAGAAAGATACAGGCTTAAAACCGACTGATTTATGGCAACGGCTGCACTCGTTACCGATGTTCACGCGCATGATGAGCATGACCACGAACATCACGAAGAACAAAGCTTTATTCGGAAATACATTTTTTCGGAAGATCACAAAATCATTGCCAAGCAGTACCTGATCTCGGGTATTCTGTGGGCATTCATCGGCGGTGTACTCTCGCTGATCTTCCGCTTGCAGCTCGGGTTTCCCGAGATGAAACTGGAGTGGCTGCGCTGGTTGCTCGGCGACTGGCTGACCCCGGAAGGCAAAATCCAGACGGACTTCTACCTGGCCCTCGTCACCATGCACGGGACCATCATGGTCTTTTTCGTGCTGACGGCAGGCTTGAGCGGTACCTTCTCCAACTTTCTCATTCCGCTGCAAATCGGGGCGCGTGACATGGCGTCGGGCTTCATCAACATGCTCTCGTACTGGTTCTTCTTTGTTTCCAGCGTGATCATGTTGGCATCGCTGTTTATTGAAACCGGTCCGGCGGGCGGGGGCTGGGTGGTATACCCACCGCTGTCGGCGTTGCCGCAGGCAGCACCGGGCTCGGCGTTTGGCCTGACACTGTGGATCGTTTCGATGGCCTTTTTCATTGTCTCGTCGCTGCTGGGTTCGCTTAACTACGTCACGACGATTATCAACCTGCGTACCCGCGGCATGACATTCAGTAAGCTGCCGCTGACCATCTGGGCTTTTTTCCTGACGGCCGTACTTGGTATTCTGTCGTTCCCGGTTCTTTTCTCGGCGGTACTGCTGCTGTTCTTCGACCGGACGTTTGGCACGAGCTTCTACCTTTCCGAAATCTACGTCAACGGGGAGGCGCTGCCGCAGCAAGGCGGGTCGGCCATTTTGTACCAGCACTTGTTTTGGTTTCTGGGCCACCCGGAGGTGTACATCGTACTCCTGCCCGCGTTGGGGATTACGTCGGAAATTATCGCCACGAATTCACGAAAACCCATTTTTGGGTACCGCGCCATGATTGGCTCGATGATGGGTATTACCCTGCTGGCCTTCATCGTGTGGGCGCACCACATGTTCGTAACGGGCATGAATCCGTTCCTCGGGTCGGTGTTCATGTTCCTGACGCTCATCATCGCGGTACCTTCGGCGGTTAAGGCGTTTAACTACATCACGACGCTTTGGAAAGGCAACATCGTCTTCACGCCGGCAATGCTCTTCTCGATTGGGCTCGTATCGCTCTTCATTTCGGGCGGTTTGACGGGGATTATTCTGGGTAACTCGGCGCTCGACATTCAGTTACACGATACCTACTTCGTCGTGGCTCACTTTCACCTCGTGATGGGCTCGGCCTCGTTCTTCGGACTGATGGCCGGGGCGTATCACTGGTTCCCGAAAATGTTTGGGCGGATGATGAACGAGAAACTCGGCTACGTCCACTTCTGGATGACGTTCATCGGCGTGTACGCGGTCTTCTTCCCGATGCACTACATCGGCATTGCCGGGTTCCCGCGTCGGTACTACTCGTTCACGACCTACGACGCGACGAACTCGTTTGCCGACATGAATTCGTTCATTAGCCTGGCGGCCATCTTTGCGTTCATTGGTCAGATTATTTTCGCCTGGAACTTCTTCTCGTCCATGTTCCGTGGTCGTCTGGCACCGGCTAACCCCTGGCGCTCGAATACGCTGGAGTGGACCACGCCGCGCAATCCGGGTCACGGCAACTGGCCGGGCGAAATTCCGGCCGTGTACCGCTGGCCGTACGACTACAGCAAGCCGGGCGCGAAGGACGATTTCATTCCGCAGAATATTCCGTTCTCGGCTACGCCTGAGTCGAACCTGCCGGAAGAAAACGAACAGATCAAACTGGAACGGGACATTCAAGAACTGCTCCCAACCCAGAACGACGTCTACAAGCATTAATCGGTTCTTGCCGCCCTTTTTCCGTGCCAATGTGCCGATTGCTCGTCAATCCGCGCATTGGCACGTTTCATACTGGAGGAATTAATCCATGTGGTTTCGCCGTCTCAGCCTGATTACGATTCTGACGACCTACCTGCTCATTCTGGCGGGTGGCATCGTGCGGAGTACCGGCTCGGGCATGGGCTGCCCGGACTGGCCGCGGTGCTTCGGTACGTGGGTACCGCCGACGGATGCTTCGCAGCTACCACCGAACTACGCCGAATTGTTCGGAGCCAAACTCAAGGGCGAAGTCGTCTTCAACGCCGCCAAAACCTGGACGGAGTACGTCAACCGATTGCTGGGTGTTGTAACGGGACTACTGATTTTCGCCACGCTGCTCGCGTCCATTTCGTACCTCAAAAAAGACCGGGCCGTTTTCTGGCTCAGTGTGGCCGCTTTCGTACTGGTGGGTTTCCAGGGATGGCTCGGCTCGAAAGTCGTTTCGACCGAACTCAAACCCGTGCTGGTGACGTTGCACATGGTAGTCGCCATCGTCATCGTGTTCGTGCTTTTGTACGCGTTGGCGCGGGCCTACGCGGGTACCCTGCGGATTGAAAACGTGGAAAACCAACGGCGCATTAACCAACTTCTGATCTTCACGCTCGGGCTGTCGGTACTCCAGGTCGTCCTGGGTACCCAGGTTCGCGAAATGGTTGACGAAGCCGCGCGAGCCCTGGGCTACGCCGCACGGACGCAGTGGGTCGACGCGTTAGGGGTACCGTTTTACATCCACCGCTCGTTTTCGCTGGTCGTGCTGGGTCTGCAGGTGTGGTTGGTGGTAGAGTTGCGGAAATTCAGTATCCAAAGCGGACTGCTGGCGCGGTTTGCCCATCTGGCACTGGTACTCATCGGCGTCGAAATCGGAACGGGAGCCGCGATGGCCTATTTTGCCATTCCGGCGTACCTCCAGCCGATTCACCTGACGCTCGCCATCGTGATTCTGGGTGCCCAGTTCATGGCCCTGCTGCTGCTCAACGCGCCGGTTGTTTTTAACCGAGTCAGCACCCCGCTGCGCTCACCTCAATTCAGTTAAAACGGTATGCTTGCTTCCCTGAGTACGATCTGGGTTACGTTCAACGAGCGCCTGCGGGTACTGAAGGCCCTGCTCAAATTCCGACTTTCCATCTTCGCCGTGCTGTCGGGTGCCTTTGGGTACTCGCTGGCCGTGCACGAGGTTCGCTGGACAGAACTGCTGCTTTTTTCAGTAGCCGGATTCGCCATCACGGGGGCCTCGGCCATCATCAATCAACTCCTCGAAATCGACTCCGACCGGCAGATGAAACGTACAGCCGGTCGCCCGTTGCCGATGGGACAGGTTTCGGTACGCGAAGCCGAGGTACTGGCCGTGGGGCTGACGATGGTCGGTACCCTGCTGTTCCTGGCGTTTTTCAACTACCGGGCCTTGGCGCTGGCGCTGCTCTCGCTGGTGCTGTACGGGTTTGTCTACACGCCGCTCAAGAAAGTGGGTCCGGTAGCCGTGTTCGTCGGGGCGATTCCGGGGGCTTTTCCGCCCATGATTGGCTGGGTGGCCGCGACGAATCAGTTCGGGCTGGAGCCGGGCATTCTCTTCGCTATTCAGTTTTTCTGGCAATTCCCGCATTTCTGGGCCATTGCCTGGGTAGCCGATGAAGACTACCAGCGGGCTGGTTTCAAACTCCTGCCCAACGGCGGCGGCAAGGACGCCAGCACGGCCCTGACCATCATGACCTACACGCTGTTTCTGCTGCCCTTCGGCTGGCTACCCTACGAACTCGGCATGACGGGCATCCGCTCGGCGCTCGTGGCGATGGGCTGCGCGATTCTGTTTCTGGCGCAGACGTTTTACCTCCTGCGCAAGACTAGCGACCGGGCCGCACTTATGCTCATGTTCGGCTCGTTTGTGTACCTACCCATCGTGCAGATTGCCTTTTTGTTGGACAAAGTGTAACGACAGTTTCCTCATCAAACGCCATGAATACTGAAATTCAAAATAACGTCCTGACAACCGCCGACGAACCGCAGCCGACGCTGTCGGTCAACCCGAAGAAGTTCATCATGTGGCTCTTCATCGTCAGTATCCTCATGATTTTCGCTTCGCTGACCAGCGCGTACCTCGTGCGCAAGGCTGAAGGCAACTGGCTCGAATTTGAAATGCCCCCGCTGTTCGGGTACTCCACGGCGGTACTGCTGGTCAGCAGCCTGACCATGCACGGGGCCTACTGGCTGGCCAAAAAAGATAATTTCGCCGGACTCCGAATCGCGATTTCAATTACTTTTGTGCTCGGATTGGCCTTTCTGGTCATGCAATTTCTGGGCTGGGGGCAGTTGGTCGAACGCAACGTGTACTTCGTTGGAAATCCCTCGGGATCGTTCCTGTACGTGTTGAGCGGGCTCCACGGATTACACCTCATCAGCGGTCTGATCGTACTCGTTTTCGCACTGGTAGCGGCCTTTCGGATGAAAATCCACGCGACCTCGCTGCTCCAGATGGAAATTGCAACGACCTACTGGCACTTCCTCGACGGCCTCTGGCTGTACCTGTTCATCTTTTTGCTGTACAACAACTAACTGAACCGCGACGCGTAATGGCAACTACTGCTGCCGCCGAACCGAAACACCTCTGGATGGGAGGCGCTGAGCCAATGAAGGCCAGCTATGGAAAATTGATGATGTGGATTTTCCTTCTGTCCGATGCGTTTTCGTTTTCTGCTCTCCTGATTACCTACGGGCTGATTCGTTTCGCCCACCCGGGTTACAGCGGGGAAGTAGCGGAGTTCACGTTCTCGCCCACGTACTGGCCCATTCCCGAGAAAGTCTTCAACGCCGCGCCGTTTCTGCACGGCGTCGATGCGCCGCTCGTGTTCGTGGGGATCATGACGTTCATCCTCATTTTTAGTTCGGTCACGATGGTACTCGCCGTCGAAGCGGGGCACCGAATGGACAAAGCCGACGTGGAAAAATGGATGCTCTGGACCATTCTCGGTGGGATGACTTTCCTCGGCTCGCAGGCCTGGGAATGGTCGCACTTTATCCACGGTACCGATTCGCCGACGATGATTCGTGATTTCGTGAACGGACAATGGATCGAGCGGGCCGTGTACGGAGCCAACCTCCACGAAAATCAGTACGGGCCGCAGCCGTTTGCCGACTTGTTTTTCTTTATCACCGGCTTCCACGGTACCCACGTGACTTCGGGCGTGATTCTGAACATCATCATTTTCTTCAACGTAGCGATGGGCCTGTACGAAAAGCGCGGGCACTACGAGATGGTGGAGAAAGTAGGATTGTACTGGCACTTCGTCGACCTGGTCTGGGTCTTCGTCTTCACGTTCTTCTACTTGGTTTAATCACCCGAATCTGCTTCAATCATGGCATCCGAGTACACCGAATACATGGAGAAAGATGGCAAGCGCATCGCCAAGCCGCAGACGCGCACCATCTGGAAGGTTTTCATTATTCTGCTGGTCGTGACGGTTCTCGAATTCGTCATTGCCTTCACGCTGCCCGCGGGGATTCTGCGTACGTCGATCTTCGTTGGGATGACGATCCTGAAGTCGTTTTACATCGTTGGTGAATTCATGCACCTGGCCCACGAAGTGAAGTCGCTCATCTGGACCATCCTCATTCCGACGGTTTTCGTCGTCTGGCTGATTCTGGCCCTGTTGCTCGAAGGCGGCTACATGCTGGCGGGTTAACCATGAATCGACTTACCAAAACCGGGATTCTCCTGCTGATGCTGGTGGTCCCGGTTTTTCTGTTTTTGTACCTGCGCTTTTTCGGCGAAAACCACTACACGCTACCCCGCTTTTTCCCGTTGGTCGATTCAGCTACGGGAACGGTGCGGATGGGAGCCAACTCCAATCGGCAGTGGTACGAACTGGAGCGCGATACCGTTTTTCACCGGATACCCGCCTTTCAGCTCCTGAGCCAGGACAGTACCCCCGTCAGCGAAGCGCAAACGCGGGACCGGATTCGCGTCGTGAATTTCTTTTCGACGAACGGCGATGCCGGTACCGCGCGCCGAATGGCGCAACTCGCCCGGCTGCAGGAGGTTTTCTACGATCAGCCTGCGGTACTGTTGCTTTCGCACACCCTCGACCCACGGCGGGATACGCCCGGCGTACTGCCGAAGTACGCCGCCGACTACGACCCGCAGGCCGGAAAATGGCTCTTCTTGACGGGCGATTCGGCCCAACTGGCCAGCCTGCGGACGAACGGGTACCGCCTCACCGACCCGGCGGCCGTCAGCACGAAAACCCTGGACGCAGGCGAAACCATTCGCCCGAACGATAAGTTAGTACTGGTGGACAAGTCGGGCGTCATCCGGGGGTACTACGACGGAACGGACAAAAAAGACGTCGACCGGTTAATCCTCGAAATTCGGGTACTCCTCCGCATCGACCAGAAAAAGAAGTCATGAGTCAACTCACCATTTCTCCCGAAAAAGAACGGAATTACTACAACCTGATTCGGGTTCTTTCGATTGCCATCCCCATCGTCGTGGCCGTACTGCTCGGCATCCGGCAGAAAATAGACCTGGGCGACTGGACGCGGGTACTTCCGCACCTGAACGCCGTCATTAATTCATTCACGGCCCTGCTGCTGGTGACGGGATTCGTTTTTATTAAACAGAAAAACGTAACGGCCCACCGGCGGTCCATGCAGTCGGCCTTCGTGTTGGGGAGTCTGTTCCTGGTTTCGTACGTGCTCTACCACCTGACCAACGACTCCACGTCGTTCGGCGGCGTGGGAGAAATTCGGTACGTCTATTTTTTCGTCCTCATCAGCCACATTTTGCTTTCCATTGGGGTTGTACCCCTGGTGCTGCTGGCCGTCTACTTTGCGTGGAGTAACCAGATCGCCCGGCATAAGAAAATGGTGAAGTGGACGTTTCCCATTTGGTTGTACGTGTCGGTGACGGGCGTGGTAGCGTATCTGATGATTAGTCCGTACTACACCCATTGATGAGAAAATCATGAAAAAAATTTGGTTCACTCTGCTCCTGCTGCTGACCCAGATTTCGGGGGTACTGGCCCAGTGCGCCATGTGCCGTTCGTCGGTGGAGAGTACCTTCAGCAATGGCCGGTACGTCAACGGCTCGGGTCTGAACACGGGTATTTTATATCTCTTGGTGACACCGTACCTGCTTGTCGCGGTTTTGGGTTATCTTTGGTACCGGAGTAGTCGAAAAGAACAAGCCCGGCGGCTTTCCATCGAACAACGGGTTCGTCAGGGTCTTTTAGGATAGTTTATTTTGTTGTGTTTCTGGTTTGATCGTAGTAGAAGAACCGCCCGGCCAATTCGACCGGGCGGTTCTTTTTTATTTTTTTACAACCCGATGCAACCCGGGTACCCCGACGGTCATCTTCCCGACGCAAACCCTTAAACCCTGCGGTATCGTGCGCGTTCTACCGCTTTTTCAAACCGAAGAACAGCTCATCCGGGCCTGCCAGCAAGCCGACCCGAAAGCCCAGCGGCGCGTGTACGAAAAGTACGCGCCGAAGATGCTGGGCGTGTGTCGGCGGTACCTGTCCGACGAGTTCGAGGCCGAGGAAGCGATGGTGGAAGGCTTCGTGAAAGTCTTCGCGCACATCACGCGGTTTGAAAGCAAGGGAAGTTTCGAGGGATGGATTCGGCGAATTGTCGTCAACGAAGCGCTCATGGCGCTGCGGGCGAGAAAGCAACATGGCTGGCAAACCAGCTACGACGACGTACTCGAAGAGCCCAGCCCGCAGCCGTTCGAGAGTTCGCTGGAAGTAGAGGATCTGCTGCGGCTGGTCAACGAGCTACCCACTGGGTACCGGACGGTGTTTAACCTCTACGCCATCGAAGGCTACACGCACGAGGAAATCGCCGCGACGCTGGGCATTTCGGAAGGTACTTCCAAGTCGCAGTTAAGCCGGGCGCGGGCCCAGCTTCAGCAGGCGATCGAACGAATGGATTCACGGTTTAACGCGCATCAGGCGCAGTGAGCAGATGGAAAAGAAAGAAAACCCCATCGACCGGCTGTTTGCCCAAAAACTCCGGGACCACGAAATCAAACCGCGCGACGCGGCTTGGGAAAAGCTTCAAGTTCGCCTGCCGCAGGCAACCGGGCGGCGCACCCGACCGCTGTGGGGGTACCTCGCCGTCGCGGCTTCCGTCGCGGCGCTGGTGCTGGCGGGCGTCTGGCTGGGACGGGACGAGTTGCCAGACACCGGAGGTACCGAAATCGCGCAGACGACCCCACCGGTACGCCGTGCCCAACCGACTCCGACCGAAACGGTACCCGCACCGCCAGCAAACGATACCGCTACTAAAACTGTCGAGACTGGCGCACCCGAACGGGTTGCCCCCGCGCCGCAGGTAGCCCAGCAACGCGTACCGACTCGTTCGGCAGAGGCGGAGCGGTACCCGGCCGGGCGCCGTCAGCCAGGCGCCGGAGTACCAGTGATCCAACCGGCACCCGAATCGGTACCGGTGCTGAGTCAGCCACAACCGCAACTGGCGCAAACCGAGAAGAAACCGGAGGAAGCACCGAAATCCGCAGCAGCTACGCCGACAGTGTTCGTGATGCACGTGACCGAACCGCCGCTGCTGGCGGAAGCTGCGCCGACTTCGCCGACGATTCAGGAAAATCAGGTTGCCCAAGCTGAACCAGCACAACCGAAAAAGGGCAAGTTCCTCAACCGCGTGGTGAAAAACCTGAAACACCTCAAGCAGGGCGAGTGGAAGGAAGCCGGGCTGGATGCGGGTGGGCTGCTGGCGCGGGCGGAGGAGAAAATTTTACGGAAATAAATTCAGACAAACTCATGAAAACGTACCTGATCCTGCTCGCGTTGCTGACGGGAATCGCGGGTAGCGCAGCGGCTACGGCACCCGAGAGTCACCGGGATTCCGTCATCATCACCGTCGGGGCGAAGGCGCGCATCGTCGTCTACGCCGAATCGAAGGAAGAACTCCGCAAACTTCTCCGCTACGACCTGAATGCGTTGCTCCGCGACATGCGGGCCAAAATCGATTCCACCAGCGAAGCCGGAACGACGCGCATTGTTTTCCAGGACGTCGACGGTGGCCGATACGTGAAGGATACGGTCGTCACCGTCGTGACGGACGACAAGAAAGTAGTCATCACCGTCGACAAAGACGGCGTCGAGCGGCTAGGAGATGATTCCACGACTACCTCCAGCCAGCGATCCGACCGGCCCAGTCGCTGGTACCGCAACTCCAATGAAGGATTTATGGTAGCGTTGGGCATGAATGCGTTTGCCGTCAAAGACGCCGCCGGGTACAATCCCGACGACCTGGCCTTGCGGTACGTACCCTGGAAGTACGTCTCGATCGGCTTTGCGCAGGCACCGACGCTGATTCGGGGCGAGAAAGCGGCGTTGCAAGTCCGTGTGGGCGTCGACGTGTCGTGGTACAACTTTATGTTTGAAGGCAATCGCCTCATTCGCCAAGGTACCGACCGGGTGGAATTTCCAACCAGCCCGGATAACCTTGAGAAGTCGAAGCTCTCGGTCAGCTACCTTAACTTTTCGCTGATGCCAAAACTGGCCTTCCGCCGCGGATTCATCTCACACCTGAGCGCGGGTGGCTACGTGGGGTACCGGATGGGCAGCCACAGCAAACAGAAGGTTGACGAAGGGCGTACCAAAGAGCGCAGCAATTTTTACCTGAGCGACCTGCGGTACGGTTGGGGCGCGGAGTTGGGCCTGCGCAAGTTTCTGGATCTTTTCGTGCAGTACGACCTCAACCCGCTTTTTCGGAGTGGTCGTGGTCCGGAAATCAACGCCTTCAGCGTGGGTTTCCGCTTCAATTGAAGCGAGTTAGAGCGACCTCTCCAGGGAAATATTTTCAAGACCCCGGATTGACATTTTTTGAAAAGCCATTACTTTTGCGTCTCCAAAGTCGAAAGGGCTTTGGAGACGTTCTTTTTCAGGCGAGTTTTTACCAATTGGGGATATACCAGAGTGGCCAAATGGGGCAGACTGTAAATCTGCTGGCGTACGCCTTCGGTGGTTCGAATCCATCTGTCCCCACACATCAGTTGGCAGTTTGCAGTGCTCAGTTAGCAGTTTTTAATTGCCGACTGCGTCCTGTCTACCGCCGACTGACCAAGCGGGAGTAGCTCATTTGGTAGAGCGATAGCCTTCCAAGCTATAGGTGGCGGGTTCGAGCCCCGTCTCCCGCTCGCAGATTCGCGTCATCAGCCGTTGTAGCTCAGGGGTAGAGCACTTCCTTGGTAAGGAAGAGGTCAGGGGTTCAAATCCCCTCAACGGCTCTGCTTCCCTTCGGCCCCTCTCACTACCGAGAGGGTTTTTTTCGCGTTAGGGAAGGCCGTGCGCCGAATCGCATCGAAGACAAATCCAATTAAACTAAAAACGATTTCTATCCATGGCAAAAGAGCTTTTTGACCGCTCGAAACCGCACGTTAACATCGGTACGATTGGTCACGTCGACCACGGCAAAACGACCCTGACGGCTGCTATCACGAAAGTTCTGGCAGAAAAAGGTCTGGCCGAAAAGAAAGACTTCTCGCAAATCGATAACGCGCCCGAAGAGCGCGAGCGTGGGATTACCATCAACACGGCGCACGTGGAGTACCAGACGGTAAACCGTCACTACGCCCACGTCGATTGCCCCGGCCACGCTGACTACGTGAAGAACATGGTGACGGGTGCCGCTCAGATGGACGGTGCCATCCTCGTGGTTGCTGCGACCGACGGCCCGATGCCCCAAACGCGGGAGCACATTCTGCTCGCTCGTCAGGTTGGGGTACCTCAGTTGGTTGTGTTCATGAACAAAGTGGACATGGTCGACGATCCGGAACTCCTCGAACTCGTGGAAATGGAAATCCGCGAACTGCTGAGCTTCTACGACTACGATGGCGACAACATTCCGGTTATCCAGGGTTCGGCCCTCGGCGGTCTGAACGGCGATGCCAAGTGGGTATCCACCATCGATAGCCTGATGGACGCCGTTGACAGCTACATTCCGCTGCCGGTGCGCCTCATCGACCAGCCGTTCCTGATGCCGGTGGAAGACGTATTCTCGATCACGGGTCGGGGTACCGTTGCCACGGGCCGCATCGAGCGGGGCGTCATCAACTCGGGCGATCCGGTTGAAATCCTCGGGATGGGTGCCGAAAACCTGAAATCGACGGTAACGGGTGTGGAAATGTTCCGCAAAATCCTTGACCGCGGCGAAGCCGGTGACAACGTTGGTCTGCTCCTCCGCGGGATTGAAAAAACCGACATTCGTCGCGGGATGGTTATCTGCAAGCCCGGTTCGGTCAAGCCGCACGCTTCGTTCAAGGCTGAGGTGTACATCCTGTCGAAAGAAGAAGGGGGCCGTCACACGCCGTTCTTCAACAAGTATCGTCCGCAGTTCTACTTCCGCACCACCGACGTGACAGGCGAAATCGCCCTCCCGGCTAACGTGGAAATGGTGATGCCGGGTGACAACATCACGATCGACGTGAAGCTGATCAACTCGATTGCCATGGAAAAAGGTCTTCGCTTCGCCATCCGCGAAGGGGGCCGCACGGTTGGTGCCGGCCAGGTAACGGAAATCACGGACTGAGCGTCTGCTGACTAAGCGTCTGTTTTTCAACTGACGTTACGAAATGCGCTTCGCAGGAGGCGCATTTCTTTTTTTAAGCGGGTACCCCGTAGCTTTGACCCACCTGAGCGATTAGCTTTTTTGCCTGAACTCGTGAATCCATCCGTCTCGTCAACTGTGCCGCAGAAGCAGCGATCCACGACCCTGATGAAGTACCTGGCCATCGGAGCGACGGGGCTGATGGTACTGAGTGTCGGCATTTACTACGGGCTGATTTATTCGCAGGCCATCGACCAGTACCTCTCCGACGATTTCCACCTGCTGAAGACCGTCATCTGGCTCCAAACCGGCGATGGGCCGCAGCAGGGTTGGCGATTGTTTTTTGACCAGCACAACGAACACCGCATCGTGTTTCCGCGGCTGTTTACCTGGCTCGCTGCACGGGTCGAGGGACACGTGAATTTTCGTACTCTTAACCTCATTGCCAGCCTAGTTACGCTGGGCGTGGCCGGATTGTTAGCCCTCGAATTCCGAAAGATGCGACTGCACGCCGGGTACTTCCTGCCCGTCGTCTGGCTCTTGTTTCAGCCGCAGGCGTACGACAACCTAACGTACACGATTTCCGTCATTCAAATGTACGGAATCGTGTTCCTGGCGTTTAGTGTGTTCAAACTCCTCGACGGGGCGGGTACGGGACGAACCCTGGCTGCGTTGGTGGTAGCCATCATCGCGACGTTTTCGCACGGCAACGGAATGCTGACGTTCGCCATCGGACTGGTCATGCTGCTCCTGCAACGGCGATTTAAAGTTGCCCTGGGGTGGAGTACGGTAATGGTTTTGTGTCTGGTACTTTATTTCAATGGATTACAAAAAGGACAAAGCGGCGACTGGGCCGGAAGTCTGGCAAAACCCGTTCAATTCGTGCAGGCAATGGGCGTGTTTGCGGGGGCGATTACCGAGGTCGTTTCCAAAACTGATTACCTGCTGCCCGCTTTGTTTGGCTGGGTACTGCTCCTGGTTTTAGTCGTTAGTCAGGGGCGGGTGGCCTGGAACGCGTGGCAGGGGGAATTCAAAAAATCGGGATCGAGTCCATCCCTTTTCCTGCTCGGCTGTACATTGTTTCTGGCGGGTACCGCCCTCATCGTCGCGGTGTTTCGCTCGTGGCTGGGGCTGAGCGCAATGATTCAACCACGCTACGTCCATTTTTCGCAGGTACTGGTGGCGGTGGCGTATCTGTCCGTGTTGGGGCAGAACCGACAAAAGCGCTCATTCCGCCGGGGAATACTGGCAATCGTTCTGCCGGTGAGTTTGCTTCTCAGCTTAGTGGCGTACTGGACGTACACGCCGTTTTTGTTTGAACGTCGGCAGGGATTGATTGCCGACGCGTATAATTGGCGCTACAACCAGATGACGTTCGGCAATCACCCGTCCTTCGACCGCAACATTCGCGAGGTGTACAACACGAGTATCCAACGCGGCATCAGCCGACCGGGTACGTTCTTTTTTGCGGATCTGCAACGCTGCCTGCGCGATTCGGGTCGGCAAAGCCCAAAGCCGATTGTACTCGAAGCGACGGCGTTCAATTCCTCGTTGCAGGATTTTAAAAAATTAGCCTGGACCGTTACCGGCTCGACGGATTCACTTGGCCCAGGTCAACCGTTTCTGTTGCTGCGTAACGAGTCACGTGCCTACCTGGTGGGTACCCGCCCCAAGTGGAACGCCCTCCGTCGGTTACTGGCCGGTGGCCCCTGGCGTTCGCCGTCTTTCTCAGCGGTGTTCAACAGCGAACCCTTGCCACCGGGGTATTACCAACTCGACGTGCTCCTGGTTACCCCCGCCGGAGTCGTGACTCGGTACCCTTCCGGGCAATCCTTCCGGGTCGACCCCTGAGTGTCGACGATTGCCGAAAGATTTTAGGGCAAAATCTTTCGGCAATCGTTTGTTTTCAGGCGACTAACCAATAGTTTTGCACTCCCGTTTTTTGCGGGGTTGTACACGGGCATAGTTCAAGGGTAGAATAGCGGTCTCCAAAACCGTTGATCTTGGTTCGAATCCAGGTGCCCGTGCCACACTTGAGTTACGGGTTACGAGCTGGGGCGAAGCCATCGCCCACAAGGGCTCGCCGCCCGTAACTTTTAACTGATAGCCACCCGATGGATAAGGTAACGAACCTCTTCAAAGCCTCCTGGGACGAAGTAACCCAAAACATTACCTGGCCGACGTTCAAGGAATTGCAGGCCAGTTCGTGGCTGGTGCTGGTCGCCTCGCTGATTTTTGCGCTGGTGGTCGGGGCGATGGATGCCGTTTTCCAACGGGTGCTGGACCTTTTTTATAGCTCGTTTTAATCCCTGACGCGATGAGTGGCATCAATTGGTACGTGTTGCGGGCCGTTTCGGGTCAGGAGAAAAAGGTGAAATCGTACCTCGAAAACGAGGTGACGCGGCAGCACCTGGAAGACTACGTGCCGCAGATTTTGATTCCCTCCGAAAAAATTTACGAGGTACGCAACGGTAAAAAACGCATTCGCGAGAAGGCCTTCTTCCCCGGTTACATCATCATCTCGGCGGATCTTTCACACGGCGAAGTCAATCACCTGATCACGAGTATGCCCGGCGTGATTGGTTTTTTGAGTGCGAATACGGGCGGTACCTCCAAAACGCCTATTCCACTCCGGCAGTCGGAGATTAACCGGATTCTGGGCAAGGTCGACGACGTAGCCGAAGAAGTCAGTACCCCAACGGTTTCGTTTCTGAAGGGCGAAAGTGTAAAAGTGATGGACGGGCCGTTCAGCGGCTTCACGGGTACAGTCGAAGAGATTTTTGACGAGAAGAAAAAATTGAACGTCATGGTCAAAATCTTCGGTCGGAATACCCCCGTCGAATTGAACTACGCGCAGGTCGAGAAGGAAGCGTAGTTCGTTGGAATCGAAAATTTGGGTGTGACACCAAATTCATACATCGGGCGGGTCTGGCGCGCTGTCGCTTGCTTCCCTGGCAAACCGGAAACGCCCCGTTCAAAAGTGGTTCGCCAAACGGCGGCATAGCTTTCCAAACCAATGGCAAAACAAATTGCAGGATACGTCAAATTGCAGGTGAAGGGCGGCGCAGCAAACCCCTCGCCCCCGATTGGCCCGGCGTTGGGTTCGAAGGGCTTGAACATCATGGAGTTCTGCAAGCAGTTCAATGCCCGCACGCAGGATCGTCCGGGTATGGTACTGCCGGTGGTCATCACCTACTTCGCCGACAAATCGTTTGAGTTCGTCATCAAGACGCCTCCGGCCGCCATCATGCTGCTCGAAGCTTCGAAGGTGAAACTCGGCTCGGCCCAGCCGAACCTGAAGAAAGTCGGCTCGGTGAGCTGGGACCAAGTGAAGCAAATCGCCGAAACCAAAATGCCGGATCTGAATTGCTTCACGGTGGAATCGGCCATGAAAATGGTCGCCGGTACCGCCCGCAGCATGGGCATTACCGTGACGGGCAGTGCGCCCTGGGGCGAGTAAACAGCGCAGTTGGGACGTAAAAACACATCAAGAAAATGGCTAAGCTGACCAAAAAGCAAAAGGAAGCCCTTTCGAAGTACAACCCCGCTGACGCGTATTCACTCCCGAAAGCGGCGGAGATTCTGAAAGAAATTTCCTACACTAAGTTTGACTCTTCGGTGGACATCGACGTCCGCCTCGGCGTCGATCCGCGCAAAGCCGACCAAATGGTTCGCGGCGTGGTGGCCCTGCCGCACGGCACGGGCAAAGAAGTACGGGTACTGGTCCTCTGCACGCCCGACAAGGAAGCCGAAGCGAAAGACGCCGGTGCGGACTTCGTCGGTCTCGACGAGTACATCCAGAAAATCGAAGGCGGCTGGACGGATGTCGACGTCATCATCACGATGCCGACGGTCATGGCCAAAATCGGTCGACTGGGTAAAATCCTCGGTCCCCGCGGCCTGATGCCCAACCCGAAGTCGGGTACCGTGACGCTCGAAGTAGGCAAGGCGGTGAAAGAAGTGAAGGCTGGGAAAATCGACTTCAAAGTCGACAAGTTCGGCATCATTCACACCTCGATTGGCAAAGTGTCGTTTACGCCCGAAAAACTGGCTGAAAACGCGCAGGAAGTCATCAACACGCTGGTGAAACTAAAGCCCTCGTCGGCCAAAGGTACCTACGTGCGGAGCATTCACCTCTCGAGCACGATGAGCCCCGGCGTGGTGATTGACAAGGCGACGGTAAACGGTTTATAGCCATGACGAAAGAAGAAAAAGGTGTCATCATCGCGGAGTTGAGCGAAAAGTTCGCCCAGTCTCCCTATTTCTACATCACCGATGCGTCGGGGATGTCCGTCGAGCAAACCAACGCCCTGCGCCGGAAGTGTTTTCAGATGGGCGTGGAGTACCGCGTCGTCAAAAACACGCTGATCGCTAAAGCTCTCGAATCGCTCCAGACGGACTATGCGCCGTTCAACGAGTCGGTCCTGAAAGGTTTCTCGGGCGTGATGTTCCATGCCGAGTCGGGCAAGGTACCCGCGAAACTCATCAAGGAGTTTATCCGCGAAGCGGCCACCGACAAGCTGAAGCTGAAAGGCGCTTCGGTTGACGCGAGTCTGTTCATCGGACACGATCAGCTCGACACGCTGCTCAACCTCAAGTCGAAGCAGGAACTCATCGGCGAGATCATTGGTCTGCTGCAATCGCCCGCCAAGAACGTCATCAGCGGTCTGCAGGGCGGCGGTAACAAACTGGCCGGCATCCTCAAAACGCTCTCCGAGCGGGAGGAGGCGTAATTTGAATAGTTGAGAATGTGACCATTTGAAAATGAATTCATTGCTTTCGCGTGAGGATGCATTCGCATTTTCAAATGGTCACATTCTCAACTATTCAAATTCATCTACTTGGCTTCCAAGTTCAACATACACTCAACAGTAAACTCAACGTCGTACCCAATTTAACTCCCAATACAATGGCAGATTTGAAAGCATTCGCCGAGCAGCTCGTCAACCTGACGGTGAAAGAAGTAAACGAACTCGCAACGATCCTCAAGGACGAATACGGCATCGAACCCGCTGCGGCCGCTCCCGTGATGGTAGCTGGTGGTGGCGCTGGCGCAGGTGGCGATACCGCTCCGGCTGCTGCTGAGAAAACCCAGTTCGACGTTATTCTGAAGTCGCCGGGTGCTGCGAAGCTCCAGGTGGTGAAGGTCGTCAAAGACCTGACCGGTCTGGGCCTGAAGGAAGCGAAAGAACTCGTCGACGGCGCACCGAAGCCGGTGAAAGAAGGCGTCTCGAAAGACGAAGCCGAAGGGCTGAAGAAGTCGCTCGAAGAAGCCGGGGCCGAAGTCGAAGTAAAATAAGTTTAGAAAGGAACTTCCGGGGTACCTGCCTCGGTTACCCTTTCGCAGCGGGAATGGACCTGGCTTTGCGCCAGGTCTTTTCCCGTTTCAAAAGGCGCTCGATTTTCGAGGGCCTTTTGCCGTCTCCGCGGAGGCCATCGCCCCGGTACCGATCCGGGCCATCTTTCACCCCAGGGGTTTGTCTCCGAAACACGGCTTCATTTCGTAGGGAAGTCAGCAGAGGGAGGCACACCCGACACTACGAGGCAACAGTTGGTACGTACCCGTTCAGGGTGTTATCGGGTACCTTTCGGGTACCCTGCTGGATTAGAAACCAAAACCTGTTTTTGCCTTGGCAACCAAACAAGCACAAGCTCAAGCGACTCGACACAATTTTGCGTCGATCCAGCCGGTGATTGAGTACCCGGATTTTTTGGACATCCAGGTCAAATCATTCAAAGAGTTTTTCCAACTCGAAACGGCTGCTGAAAATCGGCGGGACGAAGGTCTCTTCAAGGTTTTCGCCGAAAACTTTCCCATTTCCGATTCCCGGGAAAACTTTGTTCTCGAATTTGTCGACTACCTCGTCGACCCGCCGAAGTACTCCGTCGATGAGTGCATCGACCGCGGGCTGACCTACGCCGTGCCCCTGAAGGCCAAGTTGCGCCTGAAGAACAACGACGAGGAAAACGAGGACTTCGAGACCATCGAGCAGGAAGTATTCCTCGGGAACATTCCGTACATGACCGAAAAAGGCTCGTTCGTCATCAACGGTGCCGAGCGGGTTATCGTTTCCCAGTTGCACCGTTCGCCGGGCGTGTTCTTCTCGATGAGCAAGCACACCAACGGTACGAAACTCTACTCGGCCCGGATCATTCCGTTCAAAGGATCGTGGATTGAGTTTTCGACGGACGTCAACAACGTCATGTACGCGTACATTGACCGGAAGAAGAAATTCCCCGTCACGACGCTGCTACGCGCCATCGGCTACGGCTCGGACAAGGAAATTCTCGATCTGTTCGAACTCTCGGAAGAAATCCCAGCGACGGCGGCGGGTCTGAAGAAGGTCGTCGGTCGTCGGTTGGCGGCGCGGGTACTGCGCACCTGGCAGGAAGATTTTGTGGACGAAGACACGGGCGAAGTCGTATCCATCGACCGGAACGAAATCCTGCTCGAACGGGATTCGACCGTCTCGGCCGGCGACATCGATACCATTCTCGACTCAGGCGTGAAGTCGATCATTCTGCACCGCGAGGACGCCAACGTCGCCGATTACAATATCATCTACAACACGCTCCAGAAGGACTCGTCCAACTCGGAGAAGGAAGCCGTTGAGCAAATCTACCGGCAGCTTCGCAACACCGAAGCACCCGACGAACAAACGGCGCGCGACATCATTCAGAGTCTGTTTTTCTCGGACAAGCGCTACGACCTCGGGGAAGTAGGTCGGTATCGGATCAACAAAAAGCTCAACCTGGACAAGACCGAGAAGGTCCTGACGACGGAAGACATCGTCTCCATCGTGAAGTACCTCATCGGGCTGATCAACTCGAAGGCCGTCGTCGACGACATTGACCACCTCTCGAACCGCCGCGTGCGGACCGTAGGCGAGCAACTCTACGCGCAATTCGGCGTGGGTCTGGCCCGGATGGCGCGGACGATTAAGGAGCGGATGAACGTACGGGACAACGAGGATTTCAAACCCGTCGACCTGATCAACGCCCGGACGCTGTCGTCGGTCATCAACTCGTTCTTCGGTACCAACCAGCTTTCGCAGTTCATGGACCAGACCAACCCGCTGGCCGAAATCACGCACAAGCGGCGGATGTCGGCCCTCGGGCCGGGGGGTCTGAGCCGCGAGCGGGCGGGCTTCGAGGTACGCGACGTGCACTACACGCACTACGGACGGTTGTGCACGATCGAAACGCCGGAAGGTCCGAACATTGGGCTGATTTCTTCGCTGTGCGTACACGCGAAAGTCAACTCGATGGGCTTCATCGAAACGCCGTACCGCAAGCTCGAAAACGGAAAAGCCAGCAACGAACTGGTATTCCTGACGGCGGAAGAAGAAGACGGCCACCACATCGCTCAGGCCAACGCCTCGGTCGATAAAAAAGGCAACTTCCTCATCGACCGCATCAAAACCCGGTACGAAGGCGACTTCCCGCTCGTCGAGCCGAATCAGGCGGCGTACATGGACATTGCCCCGAACCAGATCGTGTCCGTGGCCGCGTCGCTGATTCCGTTCCTGGAACACGACGATGCCAACCGCGCCCTGATGGGTTCGAACATGCAACGCCAGGCGGTACCGCTGCTCCGCCCCGAAGCGCCCATCGTGGGTACCGGGCTGGAAGGGCGCGTGGCCGCCGACTCGCGGGCGATGATCGTGGCCGAAGGCGACGGCGTAATTGCCTACGTCGACGCGACGAAAATCGTCGTGAAGTACGATCTCAATGAAGATCAGAAACTGGTCAACTTCGACGGGGACAAGAAAACGTACAGCCTCATCAAGTTCCGCCGGACCAACCAGGATACGACGATCAACCTGAAGCCTATCGTCTTCAAAAACCAGAAGGTCACGAAGGGACAGGTACTCAGCGAAGGCTATGCCACCAACGACGGCGAGCTGGCCCTGGGCCGCAACATGAAGGTCGCCTTCATGCCCTGGCAAGGGTACAACTTTGAGGATGCCATCGTGATTTCGGAGAAAGTGGTTCGCGATGACATCTTCACGTCAATTCACATCGAGGAGTTTGAACTCGAAGTGCGCGACACGAAACGGGGTGAAGAGGAATTAACCTCAGAAATTCCGAACGTCTCGGAAGACACCGTGCGGAACCTCGACGAAAACGGCGTCGTGCGCGTGGGGGCTGAGGTGAAGGAAGGCGACATCCTGATCGGGAAAATTACCCCGAAAGGCGAAACCGATCCGACGCCGGAAGAAAAACTGCTCCGCGCCATCTTTGGCGACAAGGCCGGTGACGTGAAGGACGCCTCGAAAAAGGCACCGCCGTCGCTCAAGGGCGTCGTCATCGACACGAAGCTGTTCAGCCGTCCGAAGAAAGAAAAGGACATTCGCGAGAAGACCAAGAGCGAGCTGAAGGTACTCATGAAGCGCTACAGCAAGGAATTGACCGACTTACGGGGCGTCATCGTTGGCAAGATGATCACGCTGCTCGAAGGCAAAACCTCGCAGGGCGTCAAGCACAAGTTCGGCGACGAGCTGATTCCGAAGGGTACCAAGTTCACGGCGAAAAACATCGAGGAAAAACTCTTCCCCGAAAAGAATCCGTACCGCGACGAAAGTACCTACGCCGTACCCGAAGAAGTGAACCTGCTGAGCGACCTGCTGCTCGACAACTGGACGGACGACGCCCGGTTGAACGGCCTGGTCATCGAACTGGTCCGCAACTTTCACATCAGCCGGAGTGAAATCGCCGGGCGCTTCAAGCGCGAACGGTTTGCCCTCGAAGTCGGCGACGAACTGCCCGCGGGCATCGTCAAGCTGGCCAAAGTCTACATCGCCAAGAAGCGCAAGCTGAAAGTTGGTGATAAAATGGCCGGTCGTCACGGGAACAAGGGCGTTGTGGCCAGAATCGTACGCGAGGAAGACATGCCGTTCCTCGAAGACGGTACGCCGGTCGACATCGTGCTGAACCCGCTGGGGGTGCCCTCCCGGATGAACCTGGGGCAGATTTACGAAACCGTCCTCGGCTGGGCTGGTCTCAAGCTGGGCAAGAAGTACGCGACGCCAATTTTCGACGGAGCGACGGAAGCCGAAGTTTCTGCCGAACTCACCGCCGCCGGGCTGCCCGAATTTGGCCGCACGTACCTCTACGACGGTTTGTCGGGCGACCGCTTCGACCAACCGGTCACGGTCGGCGTGATTTACATGCTGAAACTAGGCCACTTGGTCGACGACAAGATGCACGCCCGTTCGATTGGGCCGTACTCGCTCATCACGCAGCAGCCGCTGGGTGGCAAGGCGCAGTTCGGGGGCCAGCGTTTCGGCGAGATGGAAGTGTGGGCACTCGAAGCCTTCGGGGCCTCCAACATCTTGCAGGAAATCCTGACCGTCAAGTCGGACGACGTCATTGGCCGGGCGAAAGCCTACGAGGCCATCGTCAAGGGCGAAAACTTGCCCAAGCCGAACATTCCTGAATCGTTCAACGTCCTGATTCACGAATTGCGCGGTCTGGCGCTGGAAATTACGCTGGAGTAAAGTAGGCGGTAGGCAGTGGCAGTAGGCAGTTTTTCTTAGAAGGTGCTGCCCACTGCTACTGCTCACTGCCCACTATAGTTTCTCATCTCAACGACACGAAAATGTCTCTGAAAAAAAGCAGAAAGTTCACCAGTGACTTCTCGCGGGTTACCATCAGCCTGGCCTCGCCGGAATCGATTCTCGAAGAATCGTACGGTGAAGTGACCCAGCCGGAAACCATTAACTACCGGACCTACAAACCCGAAATGGGCGGTCTGTTCTGCGAGCGCATCTTTGGTCCGGTCAAGGACTGGGAGTGCCACTGCGGGAAATACAAGCGGATTCGCTACAAAGGCATCATCTGCGACCGCTGCGGCGTGGAGGTAACCGAGAAGAAAGTCCGCCGGGAGCGCATGGGTCACATCGAACTGGTGGTACCCGTCGCGCACATCTGGTACTTCCGCAGCCTGCCCAACAAAATTGGGTACCTGCTCGGGATGTCAACCAAAAAACTCGACCAGATTATTTATTACGAGCGGTACGTCGTCGTGCAGCCGGGGATCCTGGCCGAAGACGGCATCAGCGAACTCGATTTCCTAACCGAGGACGAGTACCTCGAAAAAATCGACAAGCTGCCGCAGGGCAACCAGATGCTGCCCGATTCGGACCCGAACAAGTTCATCGCCAAGATGGGTGCTGACGCCCTCGAACTGTTGCTTTCGCGCATCAAGCTCGACGAACTCAGCTACCAACTGCGCCACTCGGCGGCGACCGATAACTCGCAGCAACGCAAGCAGGAAGCCCTCAAGCGCCTGAAGGTGGTCGAGGCCTTACGCGAAGCGGCGGGACGGATTGAAAACCGGCCGGAGTGGATGATTATCCGCATGGTACCGGTCATTCCGCCCGAACTGCGCCCGCTGGTACCCCTGGACGGCGGTCGGTTTGCCACGTCCGACCTGAACGACCTGTACCGCCGGGTCATCATTCGGAACAACCGTCTGAAGCGCCTCATCGAAATCAAAGCGCCCGAAGTCATCCTGCGGAACGAAAAGCGGATGCTTCAGGAAGCCGTCGATTCGCTGTTCGACAACAGCCGCAAGGTCAACGCCGTCCGTTCGGAAGGCAACCGCGCGCTGAAGTCGCTGTCCGACATGCTCAAGGGCAAGCAGGGCCGGTTCCGGCAAAACCTGCTCGGGAAGCGCGTCGATTACTCGGGTCGTTCGGTCATCGTTGTCGGTCCTGAACTCAAATTGCACGAGTGCGGCTTGCCGAAGGACATGGCGGCGGAATTGTTCAAACCGTTCGTCATCCGCAAGCTCATCGAGCGCGGCATCGTCAAAACGGTCAAGTCGGCCAAGAAAATCGTCGACCGGAAGGATCCCGTCGTCTGGGACATTCTGGAAAACGTGCTCAAGGGCCACCCCGTCCTGCTGAACCGCGCTCCGACGCTGCACCGCCTGGGTATCCAGGCTTTCCAGCCGAAGCTCATCGAGGGCAAGGCCATTCAGTTGCACCCGCTCGTGTGTACGGCGTTCAACGCCGACTTCGACGGTGACCAGATGGCCGTGCACGTACCGCTGGGTCAGGAAGCGATTCTGGAGGCGTCGATGCTCATGCTGGCGTCGCACAACATCCTGAACCCGGCCAACGGCGCGCCCATCACGGTACCCTCGCAGGACATGGTCCTTGGGTTGTACTACGTGACGAAGGGCCGGAAGTCGACCGACGAAGTCAAAATCGTTGGCGAAGGCATGAAGTTCTACTCAGCCGAAGAAGTCATCATCGGCATCAACGAGGGCAAGGTCTCGAAGCACGCCCACATCCAGGTTCGGACGAAAGTTCGGAACGCGGAAGGCGAACTCGAAGACAAACTGCTCGATACGGTGGCCGGTCGCGTGCTGTTCAACCAGTTCGTGCCGGAAGAAGTGGGCTTCATCAACGAGCTGCTGACGAAGAAAAAACTGCAGCAGATCATCTCGAACGTCTTCAAAATCGCGGGCGTGGCCCGGACGGCGCAATTCCTCGACGACATCAAGGAACTCGGTTTCCGGATGGCGTTCAAGGGCGGGCTGTCCATCGGTCTGGCCGACGTGAAGATTCCCGAAGCGAAGACCGACCTGATCGAGAAGGCGAAGGGCGAAGTCGAGTCCATCCAGGGCAACTACCTGATGGGTCTGATTACCGACAACGAGCGGTACAACCAGATCATCGACGCCTGGACGAAAGTCAACTCGCGGATTACCGAAACGCTCATGAAGCAGTTGGAGGCCGACCAGCAAGGGTTTAACTCCATTTACATGATGATGCACTCGGGGGCCCGCGGCTCGCGCGAGCAAATCCGCCAGTTGGGCGGGATGCGCGGTCTGATGGCCAAGCCGCAGAAAAACCTGCAAGGGTCGGTCGGCGAAATCATCGAAAACCCGATTCTGTCGAACTTTAAGGAGGGCCTCGACGTACTCGAGTACTTCATCTCGACGCATGGGGCGCGGAAGGGTCTGGCGGATACGGCCTTGAAAACGGCCGATGCCGGATACCTGACCCGCCGTCTGCACGATGTGGCGCAGGATGTCATCATCACCGAGAACGACTGCGGTACCCTCCGGGGCATTCAGATTGCGGCGCTCAAGGACAACGAGGACATCGTCGAGCCGCTGTCGGAGCGGATTCTGGGCCGGGTATCGATTCACGACGTGGTCGACCCGCTCACGAACGAGCACATCCTGACGGCCGGTGACGAAATCACGGAGGAGGTCGCCGCGCGCATTGACGAGACAGCCATCGAGTCGATCGAGATTCGTTCGGTACTCACCTGCGAAACCCGCAACGGGGTCTGCGCCAAGTGCTACGGCCGGAACCTGGCCACGGGCCGCATGGTCAACATCGGCGAAGCCGTCGGGGTAATTGCCTCGCAGTCCATCGGCGAACCGGGTACCCAGCTGACGCTGCGGACCTTCCACGTCGGGGGTACGGCCCAGAACATCGCGCTCGACGCGACGATCAAAGCCAAGTTCGACGGGACGATTAAGTTTGACGAACTGCGGACGCTTACCACGACCAACAACGAAGGTGCCGCCGTCGACGTAGTTATGGGTCGTTCGGGTGAAATTCAAATCATCCAGGATGGTACCGAGCAGATACTCATCTCGAACAACGTCCCCTACGGCGCATACCTGCGCGTCAAAGACGGGCAGAAAGTTCAGAAGGGCGACGAATTGTGCGCCTGGGATCCGTTCAACGCCGTCATCCTGACGGAAGTCGACGGAACGATCGAGTACGACGCAGTCGAGGAAGGCATCACCTACAAAGAGGAGTTCGACGAACAGACGGGCTACAAAGAGAAGGTGATCATGGAAAGCCGCGACAAGACGAAGAACCCGGCCATCCTGGTGAAGGGTACCGAGGAGCGTTCGTACAACATGCCAGTGGCGGCGCGCCTGGCCGTTGAGTCGGGTGCGAAAATCAAGGCCGGTAGCATTCTGGCCAAAATCCCGCGGACGGCTGGTAAAACCCGCGACATCACGGGTGGTCTGCCGCGCGTGACGGAACTGTTCGAAGCCCGGAACCCGTCGAACCCGGCGGTCGTCTCGGAAATCGACGGCGTCGTGACCTACGGCGGCATCAAGCGCGGGAACCGCGAGATTTTCATCAAGGGAAAGGACGAAACCGAGAAGAAGTACCTCGTGCCGCTGTCGAAGCACATTCTCGTGCAGAACAACGACTTCGTACGCGCCGGGATGCCGCTCTCGGACGGAGCCATCACGCCGTCGGACATTCTCTCGATCAAGGGACCGACCGCCGTGCAGGAGTACTTGGTGAACGAAATCCAGGAAGTCTACCGCCTCCAGGGGGTGAAGATCAACGACAAGCACATCGAGGCCATCGTGCGGCAGATGATGCAGAAAGTCGAGATCATGGACCCGGGCGATACGAACTTCCTCGAAGGACAGGCCATCGACCGCTGGGTATTCCGTTCGGAAAACGACGCCATTCTCGACAAGAAAGTCGTGATGGACGCCGGCGAATCGGAAAACTTCAAGGTCGGCCAGATCGTCACGGCGCGGCAACTGCGCGACGAAAACTCGAGTCTCAAGCGCCGCGACAAGCAGATTGTCACGGTCCGCGATGCCGAGGCCGCCGTTTCGCAGCCGACGCTGATGGGGATTACGCAGGCCTCGCTCGGTACCGATTCGTTCATCTCGGCTGCGTCCTTCCAGGAAACGACGAAGGTGCTGTCGGAAGCCGCCGTGCGTGCCAAGACCGATACGCTCGACGGACTGAAGGAAAACGTGATTGTCGGCCACCTCATCCCAGCCGGTACGGGGATTCGCCAGTACGGCGAACTGCTCGTCTCGAACGTGGACGAAGCCGAACAATTCTCGGAAGCCAAAGCCACCGCCCGCAAGCGGAAGGAACTGGCCTAAGTCCGGATTGTCAACTAGAAAACCCCGCGCTGAGCTTCAGCGCGGGGTTTTTGTTTTCGGGCAAAACTTCCGAAGTCTCCAAGATTTTGGAAGTTTAGTTACAAATTCAGGCGAACTCCTACGCCGCTATCGGCTACGTCCAAACGCTGCCAGAAGCTACGGTTTCGGTTGACGTGTCGGCGGTGTACCGCGTACATCACGCCGTCGAAGAGAAACAGAAACGCACCTTGCAACACGATGGCCTGCCCCTGACCGCGCAGGCGTTCGCCCAACGCCGGGTCGGGTCGGCTGTTGCCGCGCTCCGTCAGGTACACGCCGCCCGCTACGTAGGCGACGTCCAGCGCCGTGTTGACCAGGAATACCTGCTCGACGGCGTGTTGCTTTTTCAACGACTCGTACGCCGAGAGGCCTTCGCTTTTCTGGCGACGTCCCGCCCAAATTCCGGCACCTGCCAACGTCAGGTTGACGGCTCCCCAGGCGAGGTTCATCTGGTAAAACGCCCGGTCGCGGCCCGTGGCTCCGTTGAGTAGCAGACCATTCGCCAGCAGATTGCCCGCCGCCCAGGTACCCAGCACGGTCAGGCCGCGCTGATTCAGGCGCAGGCGGTCGCGGTTGAAGGCATCGAGCGTCGGCGATTGCGCCAGCGCGCTACTCGCTTCAACTAAGGCGGAAAGCAGCGCGATTAGCTTTTTCATACGCGTAAAAAAGGGCCACTCGATCGAGCAGCCCAGGGTACTTATTTTTCGTGTTTGGCCCGGAAGCGGGCTTCTTCTTCATCCAGAATTCGGTCAGCTTCCTGCTTGGAAAGCGTGGAAGCTTTCGGCTCGTGGGCAGCGTCGGGCTGGTGGTTGCCTTCCCCATCTTTTACCAGCGGAACCAAGGCGTCTGCATCGGGTTGTTCGTCTTCCTGCGCTTCGGTGTTGACGGAATCTTCGCCACCGACCTGTCCTTTTTTGCGTAGGTTCTGCGGATTGGTGAAATCAGCCCGCAAATCGTCGCGCGGCGGCTGAACCTGGTGATTTTCTTGTGAATTCAAGCGACTCATGGTATTCCGTGTTTAAAGTGGAAACTACATTTTGGCCGTCTCTTCGGCCCGGAGTACGGATTCAATCAGATTCCGGCCCTGGCGAACGACCGACAACTGCCCTTCGAGCATTTGGGTAAGTTCGAGCGACGTCTGAATTTTTTCGTCCTTCAACGCTGCTTCGTACGCTTCGATCAAGGTCTGGTCGCCGAACTCGCAGGATTTTAGAATCGCCTCCCGATCCTTGCCCGTCACGGCAGATTTGAGGTTGAGCCAGGTCTGGTGCATTTTCCCCGAAAAGGTTTGCCCACTGGCCGGGGTACCGAGCAACTTCTTGACGGCCTCTTCGAGGTCTTCGGCAAACTGCCCGCTTTCGTTCGATAAATGCTCTAAAAGCGGGCGAAGACTTCCTTCCGGAATTGCTTCCGAGGCTTCGAGGTACCCTTTCTGTCGGTCGTAATTGAGCTGAATCAGTCCGTTCAGTTCCTCGACTACTTTTTCATACTGCGTTTTCATCGTCGTTGCGTTGAAAATGAAACTTACTGCGAATAGGCCACCCGGTACACCACGCCGTTGTTGTCGTCTGAAAAAAGCAGTGAGCCATCCGGGTGAGCGGTAATGCCTACGGGACGCCCGAACTGCGCTCGGTTGTTGTTGATGAGGAAGCCCGTCACGAAATCCTCGAACTGCGTCGGCTTACCGCTTTCAAAATGCAGCCGAACGAGTTTGTAACCCGAGGGTACGCTCCGATTCCATGAACCCCGCATCGTCACGAACGCATCGTTTTGGTACTGCGCCGGGAACTGGGTACCCGTGTAAAAAACCATACCGAGCGGGGCACTATGGGCCTGGTACGTCAGCACGGGAAGCGTGGTTTTCTGGAGGTACTGGGCGTAGGTCGTGTCGCCCATGGGTCGGTCGGCGGGGTTGTACTTGCCCTCACCGTAGATGTACGGCCAGCCGTAATCGGCTCCCTGTTTGATGGAATTAACTTCTTCCTTCTGCTCTTCGTCGCCGAGCCAGTCAATGCCGTGGTCCAGACCAAACAGTTCTTTCGTCTGCGGATGCCAGCCAAAGCCAATCGTGTTGCGCAGGCCCTTGGCAAAAATTCGGCGATTCGCGCCGCTGGCATCGGCCACCAGAATCGTCGCGTTTTCTGGATTGGGCTCCGGGCAGGCATTGCAGGTACTGCCCACGGTCAGGTACATCCTCCCATCAGGCCCGAAAGCGATGGTCCGATTGGGGTGCTGGCCACCGTCGGGCAGGTTGTTGATGAGTTGCTGCGGCGTACCCAGGGTACCATCCCCGTTGATACTCGCCGAATAAACTTCCTTCACCGTGACGATGTACAATTTTCCGTCGTGAACCGCCAGCCCGTGGGCTTGCTTGAGGTTAGCGACAATCTTCTTCTCGTCGCTCGTGCCGTCGTTGTTCGTGTCGCGCAGCAGCGTGACGGTACCCGCCTCGCGGTCGCTGAAGTACACCCCGCCCGCCGGACTGACGGCCAGCATCCGGGGTTTGCCCAGGCCATCGGCAAATTTCGTAACGGTAAAACCAGCGGGTGCTTTCAGTTGCGCAATGTTCGCATCGGTCGCGTCAACGAGCGCGGGCCGGAATACGTAGCCCTGCACCTGCGCCACGGTCGGCTGGTCGTCGGTTTCGGGAATCATCTCGTCGAGCAAGTCAGCACCGGCTTTGCAGCCGTAGAGCAGGGCCGCCCCAGCCACGGCGTAGAGGGTCCATCGGGTCGTGTTTTTCATGGCGTAACCGCGTTGATGAAGAATAAAAAAACGACCGGAGGGTACCCTCCGGTCGTACAATTCAAAAAAAAGACATGCCAGTCTTCAGAGGCAATCCACGTCGACGACCACGTGCACGCCCTTGTGGGCCTTGTCGGTCAGGATGCCGTCGACCTCCGTCTGGATGAGTTGCTTGATGGCCTTCAGGTTCAGATTTCGCTCGAATTTCAGAAGCACGTCGAACAAAAACTGATTACGAATCCGTTCGACCAGCGGCGCTTCGGGGCCGAGTACCCGGTCGGCTCCCAGTTTTTCAGTCAGTTTTTCGGCCAGCGCCAGCGCCGCTCGTCGGGCATCGGGTTGGTCGGGGTGTTTGGCCGTGAGTTTGATGAGACGCGTGAAGGGCGGGTACCGAAATTCCTCGCGTTCGCGGATTTCTTCCCCAAACAACGCCTCGTAATCGTTGGCAATCAGCTTCGGAAATAACGCGTTCTGCGGATTGCTGGTCTGGATGATGACCCGCCCGCGGCGGTCGCTGCGTCGCCCGGCCCGCCCGGCCACCTGCGTCAAAAGTTGAAAGGAGCGCTCGGCCGAACGGAAATCGGGGAAGTTAATCATCCGGTCGGCGTCGAAAATCGCCACCAGGCTCACGCGGTCGAAATCCAAGCCTTTCGAAATCATCTGGGTACCCACGAGCATGTCGGTTTCCCCCTGCTCAAATTCGCTGATGAGTTGTTGAAAGGCATTCTTCGCCCGCGTCGTGTCGAGGTCCATGCGCTGGATGCGGGCTTCGGGGAAAATCAGCCGCAAATCGTCCTCCAATTTCTCAGTTCCGAACCCGACCGTCCGCAACTTCACCGAGCCACAGGCCGGGCATTTGCGGTGAATGGCTTCCTTCTGCCCGCAGTAGTGGCAGCGCAGTTCGGCCTGGCCCTGGTGGTAGGTCAGGCTTACGTCGCACTGGTCGCACTTGGCAATCCAGCCGCAGTCGTCGCATTGCAGGTACGGCGAGTACCCCCGGCGGTTCTGAAAAACGATGCTCTGCTCTTTTTTATCCAGGTTTTCGCGGAAGCGGTGTAGCAGCTCGTGCGAAAACTCGCCCTGCATGGCTTTCTGCCGCCGGGCCTGCTTCGTGTCGATGAGTTCGATGTCGGGTAGGGCCGCGTCGCCGTACCGCTTCAGCAGTTTCACCAGCCCGTATCGTCCCTGCGTGGCGTGGTAGTAACTTTCAATGGAAGGCGTGGCCGAACCGAGGAGTACCTTCGCCTGCTGGCTGTGGGCCATCAGAATCGCCACGTCGCGGGCGTGGTACCGCGGGGCGGGGTCGAACTGCTTGTACGAGCTTTCGTGCTCTTCGTCGACGATGATGAGCCCGAGGTTGTCGAAGGGCAGGAAAATCGCCGATCGTACACCCACGACGAACTGAAACTTTCCCGACAAAATGCCCTTCCAGACTTCCACACGCTCGTTGTCGGAAAATTTGGAGTGGTAAATCCCGACTTTGTCGCCGAAGATTTTCTTGAGCCGCACGACGATCTGCGTCGTCAGCGCGATTTCGGGGAGCAAGTAGAGTACCTGCGACCCGGCGTCGAGCGCCTGCCGGATGAGGTGGATGTAAACTTCGGTTTTGCCGCTGCCCGTCACGCCGTGGAGGAGGACCGCCGCCTTATCCTGAAATCCGGTCAAAATTTCCTGAACCGCCTGTTCCTGCGCCGGAGATAAAACCGGAGCCGGAGCCGAAGCCTCCAAATCCGCGAATCGCGACACAATCACGTCGTACTGCTCGAACACGCCTTTTTTCAGCAGCGTGTCGAGCGACGAAGCCGAGATTTCAGCCTTCGTGAAACTCGATTTGTCCGTCCCGTGGCGGTTCGCCGCCGGGTTTTGCTGGACGGGTACGTCGCGGAGGTACTGCAAGACGACTTCCTGCTGCTTGGGCGTTTTTTCGAGTTCCTGAACCAGGGCCGTTAAAGCTCCCCGCTCCACGAATTCCGGCGCGAGCCTGAGCCGCCGGACTACCTTCGGGGCGTACTTGTCCTTCAGTTCCTCAAACAGAATCACCGCGTGTTTGCCCACCAGCGACTTGATGAGGTGATACACGTTCTGCACCTCGGCCAGCCGCGCCAGCTCGTCGTACGTCAGCGATTGCTGTTTTTTGATTTCGTCAAGAATTTCGGCCTCGCGCGGCGTGAGCAGTTCGGGGTGGTCGAAGTCGGGATTGAACTGGACTTTCGAGAGGCTCGAAATCTTCAATCCCGCGGGCAGGGCCACGTTCATGACCTCGCCCACGCAGCAGAGGTAGTACTCGGCCATCCACTCGAAGAGCGCCAGTTGCGAGCGCGTCACGAGCGGCGTTTCGTCAAGCAATTCGAGGAGGTACTTGGCCTGGTACCGCTCGGGCGGTTTCGTGTGAATCTTCGCCACGACCGCCGTCACGACCTTCGTCTTGCCAAACTGCACCACCACCCGCGCGCCCACCTGCACCCGGTCGGCGTACTCGCGCGGTACCCGGTACGTGAACAGCCGGGGTACCGGCACGGGCAGGATGACATCGACGAAGTAGGTAATTTCTTCGGCGAAGAGCGGGTACTCGCCGGAGGCGGGTTGGGCCGTGGGGAACAGACTCACTTCGTCGGACGCTGGGTCAGTTGAGCTTCGAGTTCGGATTTGAGTTGCTGCACGTCCCGCTTCAGGTCAGGGAGCTTGACGGCGAGTTCGGCCAGCAGTTCGTTTGCTCGGTCAACGGCCGCCCGCCCTTCGGCCAGTAGTTCATCCGCACGCCGCTTTTTTTCGTCAGGTGTCATGATTCGCTTCGATTAAGTCGGTCGAGCATAAACCGGCAATGAGCCGTATCCAGTTCAACGTTTTCCAGTTCTTCGTCGTACTCCCGATGCATTCGTTCGATCTGCACCTTGTCCATCAACAGCGCGCCCGAACGTAATCATCGTATTCAGGAAGACCCTGAGAGAGAACAAGTACCTTTTTGACACGGGTCAATTGTCCCTCCACCAACAGCAGTATCGCCTTCAGTTCGATGGCGCGCAATTCCAGACTTCGCAGCCAGATTTCGTAATGCTCTCGGTCGGTCATGCTGACCAAAGGTGTTCAAAATTCGGGGCAAAACCAACCCCGCTGCTGGGCTATTTTCCTGCTTTCGATAGTGCCTGCCGCCAGACACGAAAGACATTGCCTGAGCAAATTTTAACCAAATCCTTTTCGGAGTACCCGCGTTTGAGCAAAACGTAAATCAGATTCGGGTACTGGGAAACGTCCTTTAGCCCCGTCGGAAGGGTATCTCCGACGCCATCGAAATCGGAGCCGAAACCGACGTGGTCGATGCCCACGAGCTTGACGACGTGGTCGATGTGATCGGCGACCAACTCGACGTCGGCGAAGAGTGCCGGATGCTCACGCTGAAATTGTTCGGTGATGGGCTTGGCTGCCTCGTCTTCGGGTTTGAGACCGCGGCTGGTCAGGAGTGCCGCCAACTGCTTCCCATTTTCTCCGATGGCGAGTCGCTTTTTTTCATCGAGAAACAAGGTCGAGAAATTGATCTGGATGACGCCGCCGTTCTGGGCCAGCCGCCGGATCATGTCGTCCGACATATTTCGCTTGAAGCCCGGCGTAAACGCCCGGCAGGAGGAGTGCGAAGCAATGCAGGGTACCGTCGAGAGGTCCATGACTTGGTAAAACGCTTCGTCCGAAATGTGCGAGACATCGACCATCATCCCGATGCGATTCATCTCGCGTACCACGTCGCGACCAAGCGGGCTGAGTCCCTGCCAGGTACGGGTCGTGTCGTACGACGAATCGCAGATCAGATTGTCTTTGCCGTGCGTGAGTGTAACGTACCGAATGCCGCGGTCGAAGAAGTACCGAACGTTTCGCAGGTCGTCGCCGAGGGGCGCGCCGTTTTCCATGCCCATCGGCAGCGAAATCAGGCCCCGTTTGAAATTGACTTCGACCTCGGTGGGCGAGTTGGCGCGGGCGAATTTGTCCGGGTGCGCCTGGCAAATGCCGTCGACCATCGCGATGAGCGAGTCGGCCAATTCCTTCGCACCACCAGTTTCCTGGTAGCTCGACGGAATGTAAATCGACAGGAACGGGGCCGACAGCCCGCCGCGCTTTGCCCGTTCGTAATCAAAATCGCCTTCGCTGCTTCGGACGGGAATGCCGAGGTACTGCCGTTCGAGCCGGAAATTCTTGACGCGCAATCGGTAGGGTAAATCGACGTGCCCGTCGGTGAGCACGTACCGGTGGGCGATTTCATCGGCGCGGCGGCGCAGATCGGCGTCTGACTGAGCGGCCGCGGGTACCGCACTTAGCAACAGACCGCACAGCCAGAGGGCGTTTTTCATGGGGAAGAATTCAGAAAGCGGCTTGGGAAATTTCGGGGAAAACCCGTTAGTTTTGTTGATAAAGGTACACGCCGGACCGACTCCTCGGCCGGGCTTGTTCCGAAACTTCGCGCTGACGGGCGCAATTTTCGACCGAATGGCCAAACCGTTTCATGTCGTTTACGAAGACAATCACCTGCTGATTGTCAACAAGGCCGCAGGACTGCTGGTCCAGGGCGACAAAACGGGTGACGTGACGCTTCTCGATCTGGCCAAAGACTACATCAAGCACAAGTATGAAAAACCCGGTGACGTGTTCATGGGTCTCGTGCACCGACTTGACCGTCCGGTCAGCGGCCTTGTCGTGCTGGCGCGTACCTCGAAGGCGCTCGAACGCATGACCGAACTCTTCCGGCGGCGCGACATTCAGAAAACGTACTGGGCCGTCGTCAAGGAACGGCCCGAAACCCGCCGCGGTAAGCTCACGCACTGGCTCGTGAAGGACGAAGCGCGCAACGTCGTGAAGGCCTACGACTACGAGGTGCCTGGTTCGCAGAAAGCTGAATTGAGCTACCAGGTACTCGGCGAATTGAACAAACACACCTTGCTGGAAGTGACCCCCGTCACGGGGCGGCCGCACCAGATTCGGGTGCAACTGGCCGCGATGGGGTGCCCGATTCGCGGCGACGTCAAGTACGGCTTCCCGAAAGAAAACCCCGACGGCAGCATCAACCTCCACGCGCGGCGGCTGTATTTCGTCCATCCCGTTAAAAAAGAGCCCATCATCTGCAAGGCGGCCCTACCCGACAACGCATTTTGGGAAGAGTTTTTGCCCTTCGATCAGGAGGAAAATCTGGAAATTCACCACGGGTAACACCATGACCATTCTTGACAAAATCGTCGCACAGAAACGCAAAGTCGTGGCCCAGTCGAAGGCTAACATTTCCCGGCGGGAACTGGAGCGCTTTCCGCTGTTCGAACGAGCGACGAATTCGTTGAAGCAAACCCTGCTCGCCGACGCAGCCACGGGCATCATCGCCGAATTCAAGCGACGTTCGCCTTCGAAGGGCGTCATCAACGACCGCGTCCAGGTGCACGATGTCACGCTCGGGTACGTGTGCGCGGGGGCTTCGGGGCTGTCGGTATTGACCGACGAAGAATTTTTCTTCGGGACCGAAGCGGACTTCAAATGCGCCCGGCAAACCAACCCTGACACGCCACTGCTGCGGAAGGAGTTCATGATTGATGAGTACCAGGTGATTGAAGCGAAGGCCTGGGGAGCCGACGTCATCCTGCTCATTGCCGCCTGCCTGACGCCCGCCGAAATCGACCGGCTCGGTACCCTGGCGCAGTCATTGGGCATGGAAGTTTTGCTGGAAGTCCACGATGCCGAAGAGTTGAACCGGAGTCTGTCGCCCCACGTCGACCTGATCGGCGTCAACAACCGAAACCTGAAAACGTTTGAAGTACGCGTGGAAACCTCGCTTGAACTGGCCGGACGCATTCCCGCGGAGTTCGTGAGGATTTCGGAAAGCGGCCTGAGCCACCCCGAAACGCTGCATACGCTCCACACAGCCGGGTACCGCGGTTTTCTGATGGGCGAAACGTTTATGAAAACGGATGATCCGGCGAAGGCCTTAGCGGCGCTGGTCGGTGCGTACCAGCATCAGCCGGTCACTACTTAAAATTCAGTATTCACCCTCAAATCCCACCAACCATGCGAATTAAAGTATGTGGCATGCGGGACGCCGCAAATCTGGCGCAACTGCTGGAGCTTCAGCCTGATTACGTGGGCTTCATTTTTTACGAGCGTTCGCCCCGGTTTGTGGGGGAGGATTTCGACCCCGAACTCGTTCGGCAGATTCCGCGGCCGATGAAGCGAGTAGGTGTTTTTGTCAACGCAAGCATTGACCATGTCGTCCGAACGGTAAAAAAGTACAACCTCGACTTTGCGCAGTTGCACGGCGAAGAGTTGCCTGATTTTTGTCGGAATCTGAAGCTGAAGGGCGTCAACGTCATCAAGGCCTTCCGGCTGGACGAGACGTTCAGCTTTTCGCAACTCAACAACTACAAACCGCACTGCGATTTTTTCCTGTTCGACACGAAGGGGCCGTCCTACGGCGGCAACGGCACCGTGTTTGACTGGCGGCTGCTCAAGCGGTACGACAACGAAAAGCCGTTTTTCCTCTCGGGTGGCATCAGTCTGGAGAACGTCGACCAACTCGACGAACTCCGTTCGCTGAAAATTCACGCCATCGACGTCAACAGCAAGTTTGAAACGGCTCCCGGCCTGAAAAACCTCGCTGATCTGCGCACGCTGGTGCAACACCTGCGACCCGTCGAGACGGAAGTAGAAGCCTGACGACTGCCGTTCCATCAAAAGCCCGGAAGCACCCCTTCCGGGCTTTTGATTTTCTACCCGTTTCGCAGCGACGATCCGCGCACGATCAATTCCGTCTTGAGTACTTCCGTTCGGGGGATAAAGTCGTCGCCCGCCCCCAGTTGCTCCAGGAGCAGACGCGCCGCCGCGCGGCCCATCTCGGGCAGGGGCTGCGCAACCGTCGTCAGGCCCGGCTCGATGATGGCCGACATCGGGTCGTTCGAAAATCCTACCACGGCCAGATCGTCGGGGATGCGTACGCCCTGGGCTTTGGCCGCCAGCATGATTTCAATGGCCGTGGGGTCATTTACGGCGAAAATGGCATCGGGCGGTCGGGGCAGGTTGAGCAAGTGCCGGGCGTAAATGCGGGCCTTCTCGTCGGTTAGGTCGTACGAAATCAACAAGTCCGACTCCGTAGGCAGGCCGCGTTTTTCGAGTGCATCGAGGTACCCCTGCTGGCGAAGGCGGCTGACGAGCAGCGAGGGCGGCCCGGCCAGGTGCGCAATGCGCCGGTACCCCTGCGCGATGAGGTGCTCCACGGCCATGAAAGCCCCTTCGTAGTCGTCCACCACCACGCGGGGCGTATCGAGGTCCGGGGAGATGCGGTTGAAAAACACCAGGGGTACGCCCTTGCGTACCAAAGCGCGCAGGTGATCCACGTTGTTGGTCTGGGTTGTGAGCGAAACCAGCAGGCCATCTACCCGGCTGGCCATCAGCGCTTTTACGTTGGCCACTTCGGTTTCGTAACTCTCCGCCGATTGGCAAATCATCAGGTTATAACCGGCGCGTTGCAGCACCTCCTGCGCCCCAACGATGACGTTCGGGAAAAAATAATGGTAAAACTCCGGCACCACCATCCCGATGATGTTGCTCCGGCTCTTCACCAATCCGTACGCCAGCGGGTTGGTCTGGTAATCGAGTTGGCCGGCCAGTTCCAGCACAGCCTGTTTCGTGCCGGGATGAATGTCGCTACGCCCGCGCAGGGCACGCGAAACCGTTGATTTCGAGACGCCCAGTTCCTGCGCGATGTCGACGATGGTCACGGCACGCCGCTTTTCGACGGCGGCGCGGACGCTGGGTAGCGTGAAGGCATAGGCGCAGGTCCTGCACGTGTAGCGTTGCTTGCCGCGCACGAAACCTGATCGGGTGACGGCATCGACTTGAGCACATTTCGGGCAACGAATCATTCCAACGTGAATTTTAATTATTCCGAGAATTAGCAGCAAATCGCCTCCCGATCTGTATTGCTACGATTCGAGCCGCCAACCTACTTCTTTTTTCTGGATTCAGCTATCGGTACCATTTCCGGGAATGTTCCCGATAGGTTTATGGGTCTTTTTTTCACTTAACCTATTGATTTTGGTAAAATACGGAGTAGGTTCAACGGAAATCGGCTTCGGCATCAGTCAAAGCATCGTTTTGATTTTAACCCCCCTTTTTGAATTCATCGAAGAATCCCAATCTCTGCCCTACATGAAAAAACTCCTACAAAGTGTCGGTTTTGCCGGGCTGTTCTGGCTAACCAGTCTGACGAGTTTGTTCGCCCAGGACCGCACGATACGCGGTCGCGTCACGACGCCCGAATCCGAGCCGCTGCCGGGTGTGAGCGTGGCGATCAAAGGAACCAGCCGCGGGACAACGACGGACGCGCAAGGGCAGTACAGCCTGGCCTTGCCCAACGAAGCTACTACGCTGACGTTTTCGTCGGTAGGATATGCTACGCAGGACATCGCCGTGGGAAGCCGGGCGACGCTCGACGTGACGATGCAAATCAGCGACCGCAGCCTTGATGAAGTCGTCGTCGTCGGGTACGGGACGCAGCGAAAGGTTGAAACGACGGGTTCGATTGCCTCGGTCAAGTCCGATGAACTGCTGCAATTGCCCATCGCCAACGTCACGCAGGGTATTCAGTCGCGGGTAGCGGGGGTACAAATCACGCAGAACTCGTCGGCTCCCGGTGGGAGCGCATCGGTTCGGATTCGCGGGACGAACTCGATTAACGGTACCTCCGAGCCGCTGTACGTCATCGACGGGATTCAGATCAGCGTCGGGCTGGACGGCAACTCGAACAACCTCAACCCGCTTTCGACCATCAATCCGAACGACATCGAGTCGGTCGAAATTCTGAAAGACGCTTCGGCCACGGCCATCTACGGCTCGCGGGCGGCCAACGGCGTCGTGCTCATCACCACCAAACGCGGCAAGGCGGGTACGTCGCGCGTCAGCTACGATGGGTACTACGGCACCCAGCAGGTGAACCGCACCCTCGACGTGCTGACCGCCCCGCAGTTTGGCGCGCTCGAAAACGAGATTTACAAAACCACGATTTTTGCCAATCCGGAAAGCCTCCCGGCAGGTACCAACTGGCAGAACGAAATCTTCCGCACGGCCCCGATTCAGAACCACCAGCTTACGGTGACGGGGGGCTCGGAAAAAACGCAGGTTGCGCTGTCGCTGAACTACTTTGATCAGGAGGGCATCATCATTCAATCCAACTTCAGGCGGTACTCGCTCCGGGCGAACGTCGACCACCGGGCTACGAAGTGGCTCAAGGTGGGGACCAGCTTGCTCCTGACGAACTCGGTGAACAACCGCATTCCGACGGCCAACACGAGCATCGACGGCCCGGCCGTAACCGCCAGTGTGCTGGGCGCGGCACTCGCGGCCCCGCCAACGCTGGTACCCTTCCGCGAAGATGGCAGCGTGTGGCCCTTCGGCGACCAGTTCAACGGTCGGTACCGGGAAGCCTCGAATCCGGTGGGATTGACGCGCATCCTCGACCGCAGCACGACGAACAACATTCTCGGGAACGTCTATTTTGACTTCAACCTGGTGAAAGGCCTGACCTACCGGGCCTCGTTCAACATAACCCAGGGGAACACGCTCGGGGATTTTTACTCGCCCAAGTCGATTGTGAACGCGTCGGATCAGGCCGTGGCCGGGTCGGCGGCGAAAAACAACTTTTACAACCGCAGCCTGCTCCACGAAAGCATTCTGACCTACGCCACGACCTTCGCGGCTAATCACTCGCTGAAATTCACGGGCGTGTTTGCGTCGTTGAAAAACGAAGGCAACAACAACAGCATTACGGCGTCGCAATTTCCGAACGACGCCACCCTCAACGAAGCCATCGGGCTGGGCGTCAACCGGAACATCAGCAGCGGACGGTCGGAAAGCCGCCTCGATTCGTATTTGGGGCGCATCAACTACGGCTACCGCGACAAGTACTTCCTCGACCTGACGGCCCGCTACGACGGCGCCAGCCAGTTTGGGGCCAACAACAAGTACGGCTTTTTCCCGGCGGTGTCGGCGGCCTGGCGCCTCGTGGAAGAACCGTTTCTGAAAGACGTAACCTGGCTGTCGGATCTGAAGCTGCGCGGCAGCTACGGCCAGACCGGTAACGCCGGAGCCATTGGCTCGTACGGTTCGCTCGCGCTGGTGGGTTCCAACTTCAACACACTGTACTACTTCAACCATGCTCCGGTGACGGGCATCGCGCCGACGGGCATCCCGAACGCCGATTTGCAGTGGGAGCGCTCCACACAGGCGAACGTCGGGGTTGACCTGGGCTTTTTCAATAACCGCGTGAACGCCGTCATCGACATCTACAACAAACGCACCGACAACCTGCTCTTCGTACGGCAGTTGCCCCCGTCGTCGGGCTACACGACCATCCGGGGCAACTTCGCCCAGATTCAGAACCGGGGCATCGAACTGGCCATCAACGGCCGGGTACTCGAAGGGCCGGTCAAGCTCGATCTGTCGGCTAACGCCACCATCAACCGCAACAAACTCCTGGGTCTGAACGACCTGCTCCAGAGCTTCAGCGTCAACAACTACAGCGTGCTCGAGGTTGGGCAGCCCATCGGCGTCTTCAAAACCTACGTCTCCGACGGCATCTACCAGTCCGGCGAGGCGGTGCTGCCGGGGGCGGGCAGCGGGGTGGGCCGTCCGAAAGTGCGCGACCTGAACGGCGACGGGCAGATTTCGGTACTTGACCAGACCATCACCGGCGACCCGAACCCGGACGTGATTTACGGTTTCTCGGCCAACCTGACGTTCAAAAATTTCGATTTCAGCGGCTTTTTCGCGGGGGTGGCGGGCAATCAGATTTACAACCTCATCCGGTACACGCTCGAAAATCCGCTCGGCGGGCGCAACCTGCTGGCGGGTGTGGCTAACCGCTGGACCCCCACCAACCCCAACAACGAGTACGCCGGGGTACTGCAGGGCGGGCGGCTGCCGATTTCCGACCGTTTCCTCGAAGACGGCTCGTTCCTGCGGTGCAAAAACCTGACGCTGGGGTACCGCCTGCCGAGCATCAAGGGCATTCAGTCGGCGCGGGTGTACCTGAGCACCAACAACCCGTTCACGATCACGAAGTACACCGGCTTCGATCCGGAGGTGAACTCGTTCGGCAACTCGAACACGCTCATCGGCATTGACAACTTGGTGTATCCCGTGGCGAAGTCGTACCTCGTCGGCCTGCAGGTAGCGTTCTGAGCAAAGCCCGGTACCACCGCGTTCTTTCAACTTAAAAACCGCTGTCAGGGCCGCTGGCTGCTGACCGAGTTTTCAACCCGAATCTAACATGAAAAAATACGTGCTCACCCTTGCCGTCCTGTTTTCACTCGGCGGCTGCAAGCTCGACGAAACCCCCTACTCGTCGATTTTTACCGACAACTTTTACCAAACGGCAGGCGACGCCGAGTCCGCGATCGCGGCCGTTTACGGAGCCATCGCGACAATGTACGCCGGTCCCGGTCCACTTATGTTCGGCGACTTCTCCGCCGATCAGGTGTACCCGCGCCCCGTCGTGGCCCGCGACGTGTTCACGCTTTTCACCTACGACGCGGCCTACTCGGCCATCGTGAGTTTCAACCGGGCCAACGAATCGCCCATTTCGGTTTGGTTTACGGGCTACGACGGCATCGTCAAGGCCAACTGGGTACTGGCCAAAGTGCCGGAGATTGCCATGCCCGAAGCGCGCCGCGAGGAAATTCTGGGCGAAGCCTACTTCCTGCGGGCGTATTTCCACTGGATGCTGACGAAAAACTTCCGCGATGTCGTCATCAAAACCAACACGAGCAGCAACCTCACCGAAGCCAATCAGGGCATAAGCCCCAAATCGGACGTGTACAAGCAGATTTTCGCCGACCTCGACGAGGCCGTCAAGCGCCTGCCTTCGTACTCGGCCAACCTTGTGAAGGGCCGGGCCTCGAAGGAAGCCGCCCTAGGCCTGTACGCCAAAGCCGCGCTCTACAACGAAAACTGGACCCTGGCCCTACAAAAAGCGCAGGAGGTGATTACTTCGGGTAAACACAGCCTTATGCCCGAGGTGCGCGACGTGTTCACTGCCTCGAAGGAAGACGCCGCCCGGATCGAGACGATGTTCGCCTTCGAGGCCGAAGCCGTCGCTCCCGCCCGCACCTCGCAAATCATGGGCCTGTACGGTCCTCCCGGCAGCAACGGCGCGGAGTACGGTCCGACGACGTTCGGTTCCATTTTCGTTTACCCGTCGTTTTACGATTCTTTCGATCCGACCGACAAGCGCCGGGCGCTGATGGAAACTTCCTACCTGACCCGCACGGGTACCCGCGTACCGCAGCAGAGCATTACGCCGATCACGCCGAAGGGAATTCTGGTCCGGAAATACCAGGACCCGACGAGCATCGGGTCTAGCCACAACATCAACATCCCGCTGCTGCGCTACGCTGACGTGCTCCTCATCGCCGCCGAGGCAGAAGCCCGGCAGAATGGCGCGACGCCCCTGGCCTACGGGTACATCAACCAGGTGCGCACCCGCGCGGGCCTGCCTAACCTGCGGAGCGGCCTGAGCAAGGAAGCCTTCGTCGACGCTGTGCTCCAGGAGCGGAGTTGGGAACTGTTCTCGGAAGGCGATCGCTGGTACGACCTCACCCGCACGAACACGTTCCTGCAGGTAATTCCGAAGGCCGTCAACGACGTGTTCCCGGCCCGCAATCCCCAGGCCAAGCACCGGTACTTCCCCATCCCGCAGGACGAAATCAACGCCAATCCACTCGTGCAGCAAAGTCCGGAGTGGCAGCAGTAATTTTCCGTACTTCATAGGTCCATTCGGAAACGGCCTCCCCGTCGTTGGGAGGCCGTTTTTTTAACCCTGATCCAATTCGCCGCCGCGGTTTTTCGCGGCGGAGCCAGGCAGCCCTGAGCACGTGGATTGCGGTAGAACCCGGAGTGGCAGAAAAGCCAGTACACGCATGAGCAACACGAAGACCACCCTGCGGTTTTGGGGCGTCCTGCTCGGCCTGCTTGGATTGACGGCGGGGTCGGGAGCGGCGCAAGCGGAGCGGGAGCGACTGCGGGAATACGTCATCGCCGAAAGCGATACGTCGGCCCTGACCCTGAAACTGGTTTTCGACGACGCCAACAACCCGCAGTATTTTTTCAGCAACGTGTTCACCCCGGTGTGCCTGACCGGCGAATGCAAGCCGGTGTACATCAACCTCTACTGGGATTTGCTGGGCAATTACACCCGCTTTGATTTTCCGCCCGGCAAAGTGCTCACCAAGCTGGACCACGAAGAGTTTACCCCGGAAGAGTACGAGAAATTGCACCGGATTCTGCACAACCCAACCTCGTTGCTCAAGGACGTCGCCATGGAAGAGTTGGTCGGGAAAGGCACCGAAAATCTGGCGGATTCGGTCGATGCCAAGGCGGGTGCCACGTTGAAAACCATTAAAAACGAAGTCATCGACGGCGCGGTGTACACGTGTTACACCCTCTGGCACCTGGCGCACGGAACGGTAACCGCCGAAATGCAGCGAATCACCCGGACCTACGCCAACGACGCCCTGCTGCACCGGTTTCTGGCCAGCTCCAACCACGCCTACCAGTACTGGGCCATGGACCGGGTCATCGACCCGAACGGGCGGGTGACCGAGGCCTTCGGGCCGGACCTGCTGGGGGTCATGCGTGGCAAAAACCTGTTTACCGCCCGGTACGCCCTGCAAAAAATCGCCCCTCCGTTTTTCGACCCCGACCGGCAGCGGTGGTTGTGGGAAACCTACCGGGGGGCTACGTACTCGCTGCAAATCGCGATTCTGAAGAAATTGGCTACGCTACCGCTCAGTGCTTTTTTGACCGAACAACTCGCCCGGCACCTGAGCGAAGCCAACCAGGAGCAGTTTACGCTGCGGCGAAATCTGCTGGCCGCCCAACCACGCCTGTCCGAGCCGACCCTGAGGTACCTGGCCGACCAACTCCCGACGGCAACCCCGGAGCACGCCGCCGAACTTTTCAAACTGCTGGCGCAGCGGAAGCCGAAAAATAGAGCCGTTCAATCCCGGATGAAGGCCTACCAAAACCAAACTCGTTAGATGAAACGCATCCTCCATGTTCTGTTCAGCCTGCTGCTCTTCCTCGGCCTCGCGCCGGAGGGCACCGCGCAGGACCACGTTTTTCTGGAAACGGAGTCGTTTGCCGAAAAAGGCGGCTGGGTCATTGACCAGCAGTCGTTCGTGGTGATGAACTCGTCGTACCTCATGGCCCACGGCATGGGACGGCCCGTCCGGGACGCCAGCACCACGGTTCGTTTTCCCAAAAAAGGCAAGTACCGGGTGTGGGTACGGACCAAAGACTGGGCACCGTTTCCGAAAGGCCCCGGTCGGTTTCAGGTGCGGCTGGACGGCAATCCGTTGAAACCGGTGTTCGGCGAAAGCGGCACCGACGCCTGGAAATGGTACGACGGCGGGGAGGTGGACGTGCAACACGACGAACTCACCGTGAGTCTGCACGACCTGACGGGCTTCAACGGGCGTTGCGACGCGATTTTGTTTACCAACGCGCCTAAATTCACCCCGCCCGACGCCCCGGAGGCCCTAACGGCGTTTCGACGGGAACGGCTGAACCTGACCGCCCGCCCCACCGAAGCGGGGCCGTTTGATTTGGTGGTGGTCGGCGGGGGCATTGCCGGAACCTGCGCGGCCCTTTCGGCGGCCCGAATGGGCCTGAAGGTCGTGCTCGTGCAGGACCGGCCGGTGCTGGGCGGCAACAACAGTTCGGAGGTGCGCGTCCACCTGATGGGCGATACCGACAAAAATCACTACCCCAAACTGGGCCGGATTGTGCGGGAAATGGACAACGGAGACCCTGGCAACGGCAACCCCGACGCGAAAGAGTACGGGGATGCGCGCAAAATCGCGATTGCGAAAGCGGAGCGGAACCTGACGTTGTTTCTGAACACCCACGTGTACCAGGTCGAAAAAAACGGCGACAAGGTGGTGGCGGTGGTGGGGCGTGACATTGCCACCAACCAGGAAGTCCGCTTCACCGGGTTGTACTTCGCCGATTGCACGGGCGACGGGACGCTGGGGCACTTAGCCGGGGCGGAGTACCGGATGGGCCGGGAGAGCAAGGCCGAGACCGGCGAATCGCTGGCGGCCGAACAGGCCGACCAGTTCACGCTCGGTACGTCCAACCTCTGGGCTTCGGTGGAGCGCGACACGGTTTCCTCGTTTCCCGAAACCCCCTGGGCCATGCCGTTTTCCGACGAATACCACATCGACGAAGCCCGGGCCGACTGGCAATGGGAAACGGGCTTCGGCAATTTCAACACCATCACCGAAGCCGAGAAAATCCGCGACCACAACCTGCGGGCCATTTACGGCAACTGGTCGTACCTCAAACACCACAAACCCCAGAAATACGCCAAACGCGAACTCGCCTGGGTGGCCTACATTGGCGGCAAACGCGAATCGCGCCGCCTCCTCGGCGACCACGTCCTGACCCAGATGGACATCCAGGAAGGCAAGCAGCACCCCGACGGCACGGTCACGGCAACCTGGACCATCGACCTGCATTTTCCGGACGCCAAAAACAGCCAGTATTTTGAAGGGCAGGAGTTTTTTGCCGCTACCAAACACATCAAAGTGGCCCCCTACACCATTCCGTACCGCTGCCTGTACTCGCGCAACGTGAGCAACCTGTTCATGGCCGGGCGCAACATCAGCACCACCCACGTGGCGTTTGGCAGCACGCGGGTCATGCGGACCTGCGGCATGATGGGGGAAGTGGTGGGCATGGCGGCGTTTCTGACGAAAAAATACGCCACGACCCCCCGCGGGGTGTACCAGGAACACCTGCCCGAACTAATGGCCATCATCAAAGACGAGCCGTCGGCGCAAAAGCCTTGATTTTTCCTACCCGAGTCACTACTCCGAACGGCCAGCGAACCATGCTACGCGTATCCGCCTTGCTGCTCCTCGCGGGCCTGCCCCCGGCAGGCCCGGAGCCGTTGGTCAGCCTGCGGGGTGAAACGCAGGGTACCACGTACCACGTCCGGTACCACGACGCCCGGCAACGCCGATTGAAAGCACCCATCGACTCGATTCTGAACGACGTGGAGGCATGTCTGTCTACCTACCGGCCCGATTCCGAGCTTTCGCAGTTCAATCGCGCCACTACCCACCGGTTTCGGTCGCCGCATTTTTACCCGGTGCTGGCGAAATCAGCCGACGTATTCCGGGCGACCCACGGCGCATTCGACCCGACGGTGCTGCCCCTGGTCGAAGCGTACGGATTTGGTCCAACCCGGGCGCGGACGGACGAACCCGTCAACGTCGATTCGCTCCTGCAATTCGTCGGGTTTCAGCGCATCGCGTTCGACTCGGTGTCGGTTCGGAAACCGAGTGCGAACGTCCGGCTGGATTTCAACGCGATTGCGCAGGGCTACACCGTTGACGTCGTCGCGACTTTTCTTGAAACGCGGGGCATCACCCGGTACCTGGTGGAAATCGGGGGCGAAATCCGCGGTCGGGGCGAAAAGCAACCCGGCCAACCCTGGACGGTTGGCCTGGAAAATCCGCGCCAACCCGGCCGGTTCCAGACGTTCCTGCCCCTGCGTGACCGGGCCGTGGCGACGTCGGGTACGTACCGTAACCACCGAACGTCGGGCGGAGCCGAATTCGGCCACATTATCAACCCGCGAACCGGGTACGCGGAGCCGACTGACCTGGTGAGTGTCAGCGTGCTGGCAAAAGACGCCATGACGGCCGACGCCTATGCCACGGCGTTTATGGTCATGGGCCTGACCGCCACGCAGCGGGCGCTGACCCAACACCCCGAACTGGAAGCATACCTCGTGTACCGGGACGAAACCGGGCAGGTGCAAACGTTCACGACGGAGAAAGGAAAAAACCAGAAATGAAGCACCTGTTTTTCTTGCTGATGACGGCTAAAGCGGGGCTATTCGCCCAGCCCAAACCACTCGTGCTGACCAACCAGCGCTACCGCGTGGAAGTGACGACGGGCAAAACTCCCACGCTGCTCGTCAGCCGGACCGACCAGCCCGACGTGCGCCGCACCCTGACGCCCGCTGTGCGCGTGATTTTTTCGGCGGAAAACCCCAACCTCGCCTACGCCAACGCCGACGTGGGTCGCTTCCCGCAGGCGGCCTGGAAGGCGGACGGTAAAACCGCCGAGCGCGACGCCTTCCGGGTTGGGCAACAGGCGACGGTTCGCGCCAGCCGGGTGCTCGCCTCGGGCGGGGATTTCGTGCGATTCGGGTTTTCGGACGCGAAGAGCGCAACGGTCACGCTGGAGTTGAAATTGCCCGCCGGCACCGAACCGCCCGTGCTCGAAACGGTCCTGACGCCGAAGCAAGCCGGGTATTTTTCGGCGGCCTTCGCGGGCATTGCCCCCGTGGACACGGCGCGGGTGAAGTTTTTGTACCAACCGATGGTCTGGTCCTGGCGGCGGTTTCCCGAAAAACCTTACCTCACGCCCGAGCACCTCTGCACCACGGCGGCCACGTTCACCAACGACGGCACCGCCACCGAAGGCCTTGCCCCCGACCCGGCGGAGATTCCCTACCGCTACGCTAAACTCGACAATTCCCGCTTCGGGCTGCTGCTCCGTAACGCCGAAGGCAAGGCCCAGCCGATGCTGTTCGCGCCAATCCTGGGCGGGGCAGGTTCGCGCCTGGAAGCCGGAAAATCGTTCCGCTTCCGCAGTCGGTACGTCCTCAGTGGCGGCGACTGGTATGCCGGGCTGAACCACGTGTTGCACGACGTTTTTCACTACAAAAACGAGCGCCGCAACGCCGCCGTCACGCTCAACCAGACCTTCGACAACACGATGGCCTTCGCCATGCACGACGTGTACGGCGGCTGGGTGGACAGCCTCAAGGGCTTCGACTACGTGCAGGACGCCGTAGGTACGGTGAAAATCGTTTCGGCCCTGCACCAACTCGGAGCCGCGCTCGTGACGGGAAATCCTGAAATCTACCGCCGCCGCGCCCTGCCCACGATGGCCTACGCGATGTCGAGGGAGAAGTACCTGTACACCGTGGACGAGCGGCAGAAAATCCAAAGTCCCTCGCACCTGCTGAAAGGCCCCTGCGTGGAAGTGGGCGAACTGGCTGGGCTGTACCAGATGACCAACGGGCAAACGGGCGCGTTTCTGGCCGAACTGAACCGCCTGTTTGGCAAATCGCGCAAGCTCAACCTCAACACCGAAACCGGCGGCGGCACCTGGCAGGACTACCTCGCTCGCTACCGGAGTACCCGCCAGCCCGACGACCTGGCGAAGGCGCGGGAAGGGGCCGACGCCTACCTGAAAGCCTGGCAAATGTACCCGGCGGTGTTCGACAACGACCCTGGCCTGCGCGACAAGGAAGCCGCCTTCCTGACCGACTTCACGCCCAAGCTCTACGACCTGACCGAGTTGTACGAGGAAACCAACGAGAAGCGGTACCTCGACGCCGCCGTGCAGTCGGCCCGGCAGATGGTGTTCTGGCTGCGCTCGAACCCGATGGCCCCCGACTCGGTACTCACGGCCAACCGGGGCGGTGTGGTACCCGGCCACGCCCACAAGCGGTACAAACTCAACAGCTACGAAAGCCTGCCCGGCTTCGACCTCAACACGCCGGTACCCGAGCAGCGCGTCGAAGCCTGGCGTACTTCGCTCGTGGGCCTGCCGCCCGAGCAGCCGGGTACCTACGTGGGCGGCGGGCCGATTATGCTCACGCACCACCCGGCCTGGTTCCTGCGGCTGGCGCACCGGAGCGGCGACACACTGCTGCGCGACGCGGCCTACAACGCCGTCCTGGGTCGGTACGCGGGGTTTCCGGGGTACTACTTCACCTCGCTCGAAACCACGATTTACCAGCACGTCGACTACGCCATGCACCCCTACTGGGACGTGAAGTACAACGCGATGTTTTATAACCACGTGTTCCCGCACCTGGCGCTGCTGATTGATTTCCTGGTCAGCGACGCGTTTTACCGCTCGAAGGGCCAGGTGAATTTCCCCTCGGTGTACGCGCCGGGCTACGCGTACCTAACCAGTAAGGTCTACGGCCACCAGCCGGGCACCGTGTTCGGCGAGAAGAACGTCCGGCTCTGGCTGCCGCCCGCCGCGATTCAGTCGAGTTCAGTCGCGCTCAATCACCTGCTCGGCGTAGGCGAGCGGGATTTGCACCTGGTGCTGATGAACACGACGAACGAGGCGGTTTCGGAAACGCTCCGCCTCAACCCCGACGTGCTGCCCACCGAACCGGGCCGGACCTACGCCGTGGCCGTCACCACACCCGACGGTAAAACCGTCCAAACGACGCTGAAGGACGGTCTGCTGGCCGTGTCGGTACCCGCGCAGGGCTTGGTTTCCTGTAAAATCGAAGGGCTTCAACTCGACGTACCGCTGTTTCGTAGCCTCGCCGAAGCGAAGCCCACGGCCCAGCCTGAAGCGACGGCCCGCCCGAACGGCTTTTTTCGCGACGAAACGGGTACCCCCCTCGGGACGCTGACGGGGATGCGCTTCAACGTCTTTCCGCAGTTTTCGGACGCCTATTTTTTCACAGACAAAACCGAGAAAGACCTTAAATCCGTCACGCTGCGGTACCGCGTAGGGTCCGGCGAGTGGCAAACGAAAACCGACGGCGGGTACCCCTTCGAATTCGACATTCACCTGCCCGACCCGAAGGCCAAGCTGGAAGTCGAGTGGAAGGCCGTGGACCTTCAGGGGCGCGAACACGCCGGGAAAACCTACACGCTGGAACCATGAAAAACCGGGCAATTTTGCGGGCGTTGAAACCTGGGCTGCTGCTGGGGCTGAGTACCCTGCTGGTCGCCTCACGTCCGACGTCGTCCGCGCCCGTCAAACCAAACATCATTCTGATTCTGGCCGACGATTTGGGCTACGCAGACCTCGGCTGCCTGGGTTCGGAAATTCCGACGCCAAACCTCGACCGCCTGGCCAGGGCCGGGCTGCTGATGACGAATTTTTACAACGCCGGGCGCTGCTGCCCCTCGCGGGCTTCGCTGCTCACGGGTCGGTATCCGCACGAAACCGGCATCGGCGACATGGACGAAGACCGCGGCCTGCCCGGCTACCGCGGCCACCTCAGCGCCAACACGCCGACCCTCGCCGAGGTACTCAAACCCGCCGGGTACGTCACGGGGCTGTCGGGAAAATGGCACGTGGGCCGGGCCGATGCCGACCAGCCCCGGCGGCGCGGCTTTGACGAACAATTTCTCATTCGTGGCGGGGGCGGAATGTACTTTTACCCACCCGTCATCAACCGCACGGTCTGGCTCGAAGACCGGCAAATTCAGCCTGATTCCAGCACATTTTACTCGACCGACGCCATCAGCGACTACGCGGTGGAGTTTGTCGAAAAACACCGGAACGAGCCGTATTTTCTGCACGTCGCGCACGTAGCCCCCCATTTTCCGTTGCAGGCCAAACCGCGGGACATCGCAAAGTTTCGGAGGAAGTACCGGGCGGGTTTTGAAGCCATCAGGAAGCGGCGTTTCGCCAAGATGAAAACCCTCGGGTTGCTCGAACCGAACGCCACGCTTTCCGAAGCCGACCCGTCGGTACCCCGTTGGGAAACCCTGACCGCCGCCCAGCGCGACACCTTCGACCTTCAGATGGCGACTTACGCCGCGCAGATTTCCTGCCTCGACGAAGGCATCGGGCGCTTGATTCGGAAGCTGGAAGAAACCGGCCAGCTCGACCGCACCGTGATTTTCTTCCTCTCCGACAACGGCGGCGAAGCCAGCGTACCCCATCCGGTACCCGGCTCGACGACGGTACCCGGCCACCGGCGCAACTGGTCGGCCTACGGGCCGGGCTGGGCCAACGGGAGCAACGTGCCGTTTCGTCGCTTCAAGAAATTCGTGCACGAGGGCGGTACCCGTACCCCGCTGATCGTTCACTACCCCGCCGTCCTCCGCCGGGGCCGCGTGGACCGGCAGCCGGGGCATATCATCGACCTGATGCCCACCTGTCTGGAGTTGGCCGGAGCGGGGCACGTGGGTTCGGTACCGCTGGAAGGCCGGAGTGTGGTACCGGTTTTCAAAAACGAAAAACTGGACCGGGTACCCGAGTGGGGCTGGGAGCACGAAGGCAACCGCGCGTACCGCCGGGGTACCTGGAAACTCGTTTCGGAGTATCCGGCCAACCGCTGGGAATTGTACGATTTAACCACGGACCCCACTGAAACTCGCGACTTGGGTCAAGAACGTCCCGAAAAAGTAGCCGAACTTCGCGCAGCCTACGAGGTGTGGGCGAAACGAATTGGGGTACTGGACTGGTCGACGGTCCGTAAAATCAAGGGGACATGAACAAGCTACTGCTCGGAATTCTGCTCGGGGTAGTTGGTACCGCGGGGGCGCAATCGCCCGTCGCGCCGGGCGTGGCCGACCGGCTCCGGCCCGCCGAAACAGCCCAGTTGAGTGGTTTTCTCGGACAAAAACTGGACGCCTCGTACGAGCACCGGATTCTGGCGCAGGACGTGGAGCGACTCGTGGCCCCCTTCCGCACGCGCACCGAAGGCCGTTGCTGGCAGACCGAGTTCTGGGGCAAGTGGTTTACCTCGGCGGTGCTGGCGTACCGGTACCGGCCCGAGCCGAAGCTGAAAGCCGTGCTCGACCGGGCCGTGACCGAGTTGCTCGCCACGCAAACACCCGACGGGTACCTCGGCAATTATTCGGACGAAAAACGGCTTGAATTCTGGGACATCTGGGGCCGGAAGTACTGCCTGCTGGGGCTGCTGGCCTACCACGACCTGACCGGCGACCCCAAGCCCCTGGCCGCCTCGCGCCGCCTGGCCGACCACCTGATGCGCGAACTCACGGAGCGAAACCGGCTCATCGTGAAGCAGGGCAATCACCGGGGCATGGCGGCGACCTCGGTGCTCGAACCGATGTGCCTGCTCCACGCCCGGACGGGCGAGTGGAAGTACCTCGATTTTGCCGAAGAAATCGTCCGGCAGTGGGAATCCGAAAACGGACCGCAACTCCTTGCGAAGGCGGGCGTCAACGTAGCCGAACGCTGGCCCAAACCCGCCAAGTGGTGGACCTGGGAGCAGGGCATGAAGGCCTACGAGATGATGTCGTGCTACGAGGGCCTGCTCGAACTGCACCGTCTGACGGGGAAAAAGCAGTACCGCGAAGCCGTCGAGAAAACTTGGGAAAACATCCGGGATACCGAACTCAACGTCGTCGGCTCCGGCTCCAGCGTCGAGTGCTGGTTTGGCGGAAAACGCCTCCAGGCCCAGACCGTGAAGCACTACCAGGAAACCTGCGTGACGGCCACCTGGGTGAAACTCAGCCAGCAACTCCTCCGCCTGACGGGCGAAGCGAAGTACGCCGACGCCGTGGAGCGAAGCGCCTACAACGGCCTGCTCGGTTCGATGAAACCCGACGGCTCCGACTGGACGAAGTACGCCAACCTCGCCGGCCAGCGGCAGGAAGGCGAGGAGCAGTGCGGCATGGGCCTCAACTGCTGCGTGGCCAGCGGACCGCGGGGGTTGTTCACGCTCCCGCTGATGGCAGTGACGGGCGAAGCCGACGGCCTGCGCGTCAACTTTTTCAACGTAGGTACCTGGAACCTGACCTCACCCGGTGGGCAGAAGCTGAGGCTTTCGCAGGAAACGGCGTACCCGGTTTCGGAAAAAATCAACCTGACGCTTTCACTGCCCAAACCCGAAGCCCTGACGCTGCGCCTGCGCATCCCGGCCTGGAGCCAGAAACCCAGCCTCAGCGTGAACGGGCAAGCCGTGGAAAACCTCCGGCCCGGTACCTACGCCGAACTGCGCCGCACCTGGCAAACCGGCGACGTGGTGACGCTCACCCTCGATTTGCGCGGGCGCGTCGAACGCCTCGACGGGCAACCCGAAGCCCTCACCCTGCTGCGGGGTCCGCTCGTGCTGGCCCGCGACGCCCGCCTCGGTGGCCCAAACGTGGACGAAGCCCTCACGCCCGTGCTGGACCGCGATGGGTACCTGCCGATGGAAGTGGTACCCTCGGCTGAGTTCTGGCTGACCGTGAAAGCCCCGTTCGTCGTCGGAGCGTACCACGAAGGGACGCACGGCAAACCGCAATCCGTCACGCTCGGCGATTACGCCTCGGCGGGCAGTACCTACGACGAGCGCTCGCGCTTCCGGGTCTGGCTGCCACAGTTGGTGGACCCGGAGAAAACCCCGGCGAAGTGAATGAAACCGGCCAAAACGAACGCATGAAACGCATCCTGCTGATCTTGATTGGGTTGAGCCAGTGCCTCGGCGGCTGGGCGCAGCAGGCGCGCGTCCGGCCCAACGTGGTCCTCATCCTGACCGACGACCAGGGCTGGGGCGACCTCAGCCTGCACGGCAATCCGCACCTGACCACGCCCCACCTCGACGCCCTGGCCCGGAGCGGGGCGCAGGTCGAACGGTTTTTCGTCAGTCCGCTCTGCGCGCCAACGCGGGCCAGTCTGCTCACGGGTCGGTACCACCCGCGTACGGGGACCACGTCGGTTTCGGGCGGGCGCGAACGGATGCGGACCGAGGAACTGACGCTGGGCGAGGTCTTCAAAGAGGCCGGGTACGCCACCGGGCTGTTCGGGAAATGGCACAACGGCGAACACTTCCCGGAAGACCCCAACGGGCAGGGCTTCGACGAATTCCTCGGCTTTTGCGCCGGACACTGGAATAATTACTTCGATACCGAACTCCAGCACAACCAGGAAAAAATCCGCACGAAAGGATTCATCACCGACGTGCTGACCGACGCAGCGCTGGGGTTCATCGAAAAAAACCGGTCGCGTCCGTTTTTCTGCTACGTGCCCTTCAACGCCCCGCACAGCCCGTTTCAGGTACCCGACCGGTACTTTGAAAAGTACAAGGCGAAGGGCCTCGATGACGAGGTGGCCAGCGTGTACGGGATGGTGGAAAACGTGGACGACAACGTCGGGCGGATTCTCGCGCACCTGAAAAAGCTGGGGCTGGCGGAGAATACCCTCGTCGTGTTCCTGACTGACAACGGCCCCAACGGCGTCCGCTTCAACGGCGACATGAAGGGCACCAAGGGCAGCGTCGACGAGGGCGGGCACCGGGTACCCTTTTTCGTGCTCTGGCCGGGTCGCATCGCGCCGGGTACCGTCGTGAAACCCATCGCCGCGCACGTCGACGTGCTGCCGACGCTGACCGAGTTGTGCGGGGTACCGTTCCGACCGGCATTACCGATCGACGGCGTCAGTCTGGCCGGGTTGCTGCTCGGCAAAACCACGACGCTGCCCGAGCGAGTGTTGTTCACGCACAACACGGGGCACAAAATCGAACGCCTCATGCCCAACGCCGGGGCCGTCCGTACGAGCCAGTACCGCTGGCTGCTGAAGGGCAACACCGCCGAACTTTACGACCTGCACGCCGACCCGTCGCAGCAAACCAACCGCACGGCGACGCGCCCCGACGTGGCCCAGACGCTGGAAACCACGTACCGAACCTGGTTTGCCGACGTGACGAGCGGGGTAACGTTTGGCCAACCCCTGCCCCTGGCCGGGTCGCGTACCGAACTGGCCGCGCCGGAGGCGAGCTTCGGCGGGGGCGTACGCTTCTGGCAGGGCAACGGCTGGGCCAACGACTACCTCGTGGACGTACGCAACCCGGCGGATTCGGTGAGCTGGACGGTCGCCATCGCCCGGTCGGGCCGGTACCGGGTGGGGGTGGCATACGCGTGTCCCGAGCCGAACGCCGATGCGGGGCTGCGGGTGCGCATCGGCGCCGCAGGGGTCGAGAAAAAGGTACCGCCGTTCCGCGCGCGGCGCATTCCGAGTCCCGATCGGGTACCCCGCAAGGAAGCCTACGAACAAACCTGGAGCTGGCTCCCGCTCGGTACCCTGACGCTCGAAGCGGGTACCCAGCGCGTGGTGCTGGAACCCGTGAATTCACCCGAAAAGCTGGAAATCAAAGCCGTTCGATTCGAACGAATCAACTGAAAAACCTGTCCATGTTCCGTTTCTTTTGCCTCCTCTCCGTACTTCCGGGCCTCGCGTTGGCGCAGGTTTCAAAAATCAAGGGCAAGCCCTTCGTCAATCAGGCGGGCTACAACCTCGGCGAAGCCAAGCGCTTCACCGTGCCCGGCGCGGCGGACGGGACCCAATTTTCCGTTTTTGAGAACGGAAAAACCAAAGCCGTTTTTTCGGGGAAAATTCGGAGCGAGGCGGGCGATTTCACGGCCTTCAACCCCATCGGCAGTACCACCGAGTACGTCGTGGAGGTACCCGGCCACGGGCGTTCGGTACCGTTCTGGGTGGCCGACCATTTGATGGAAAAAATCTCCTCGCGGCTGGCGTATCAGTTTTTCATTGACGTGCGCGGGGGGTACACCAGTTCGGTGCTGCCCTCCAATATTACCGGTGGCGGGCCAAGCCGCGACGGGGGCGGGCAGGGATTGGAAGCCACCTTCGAGGGGCTGTTTTACGCCTCCAACCCGGCGCTGTTCGACCGCTGGCAGCGGGAACTGCGGTACTACGGTTCGCCCGGCAAAATGTACCCGGTCATTCCTCCCCCCGATTCCCTGCCCGATTCGGACCTCGGCGAGTACAACGAGCAGCGGTTTGCGGCGCTGCGCCAGCGTCCTGATTTGCTCAAGCTGCTGCTCTGGCACGCCGAGTTCGCCTACAACCACCACGCCTACACCGGCAAGGCGGGCGGAGCGTACGAAAACTGGGAAGACTACCGCCGAATCCGGCTGTTCGGGTATCAGGGGCAACCGTTCCAGGAGTTCGACCACCAGAATCTGCTCGACCAACTGGCCGCGACCTGCGCGTTTTACCACGCCTTTCTCAAACCGCATTTGCCCGAAAAAACCTACCAGGCGTACCGCGAGGCCTGTTTGAAGAATTGGGAAAAGTACGACCGGCACAAGGAAGTGCGGTACTGGGTGTACTCGATGAAGTGGATTGACGAAGGCTGGCGCGAATTCAACGAGCAGGGCAGTGCCTTCGGGCAGGGGCTACTGCGCAACCTGCTGATGTACGAAGCCGAGCGCCACGAGCCGAACGGTGGGCAGTCGGCGAAATTCCTGAAGTACGCCCAGGATTGCGCGACCGACATTGTCCAGCACTGGAACTTCGACAACGAGTGGCACACCTGGGCCATGCGCAATGCCGAGCACGTCACGCCCCAGGCGCTGGCGTATTTCCTGATGCTGGCCCCCGAGCAGTGTCCGCCGGGGACAAAGGAAAAACTCCAGGCCTGGAGCCGGTACATCAAAACCCGCACGGCCAACCTCTGGCAGTACCGCACCCACTCCGACACCGAGTGGGCACACCGCAAAAGCAAGGAAGTGGGTACCCTCGCCGGACTGGGCGGGGCGATGTTCGCCGTGGCGCACGTCCTGAGCGACTCCGATCTGCGGTCGATTGGCTGGTCGCAGGTGAACAACGTCTTCGGCCTGAATCCCGCCGGGGCGCACCTGGGCAACAAAAGCGCCGTGCGCGTGCGGCTCGATGGGTTCTGGGAAGGCGTCGAAAAGGGCTGGCCCTTCGCGTACATCCACGGCACGGGCGATCTGCACTACTGCCGGGGGGCGATGGATGGCTCGCCAACGAACCACGCCTTTCCGTTCAACCCCGACTCCGCCGCCCTCGGCGACAGTCCCAATCTGTACGGCACCGAAGGCTGGGGCATCTCGAACCGCGGCTGGATGGCCACGCTGACGTTTTCGACCGCCGGGAGCCACGCCGTGCGGATTTTGAACGGCCGCGGCCAGCCCCTCACCGAAGCCCGCGCCGGAAGTCCCGTCACGCTCGAACTCAAGGCCGCCCTGAACCAGGATTGGGCGAAACCCGAAACCGGCTACGTGTTGATTTCGGAAAACGACGAAGTGCCCACGCGGAAAGTGACGCTCACCGAAACTGGCCCGAACACGGGCATTTTCCGGGGGCCGTACACGATTCAGCCCGGTGCGCGGAGCCTGACGGCGAGCTACGGGTACCTCGGATTCGGGAAGAAAGCAACCCTTGCCGTTCGCTAACGGGAAATTCGGGAGGACATCGCCTATCCATTGCCAATCAAATGACCATTACCACCATCACCACCGCCGACCGCCGCTTTGACCTGACGGGCGGGGCGGGTTCGGATGCCGTCCACCAGAACATTCAGTACGGGTACGCCGTGTGCGAACTCCACACCGACGCGGGGATAACCGGGGTGGGACTGGCCTTCACGCTCGGGGGTGGTAATCAACTGGTCTGCGGGGCCATCCTCGAACTGACCAAGGGCCTGGTCGGGCGGGAGATTGACGAACTCATGGCTGATTTCGGGACGGTGTACCGCTCCCTGACCGACCAGCCCACCTACCGCTGGCTGGGGCCGCACAAAGGCGTGGTGCATCTCGCGCTGGCCGCCATCACCAACGCCTGCTTTGATCTCTGGGCCAAGTCGCGCCAGGTACCGCTCTGGAAACTGCTGCTGGATTTGTCGCCCGAGCAGGTACTCCACACCCTCGATTTGAGCTACCTCGAAGACGAACTGACCCGCGAAGAGGCCCTGGCGTTGCTGACCGACCCACTCCCGACGCGGGCCGAGCGGGAAGTCGTGTTGCAGACGGGCTACCGGGGGTACGATACCTCGGTCGGCTGGTTTCAGTACTCGGACGAGCAGGTGGTGGACAAAACCCGGCAGGCGATGGACCGTGGCTTCACGGCCCTGAAGCTGAAAGTTGGCTCGAAAGACCCCGCGCGGGACCTCCGGCGGGCGCGGCTCATCCGGGAAACGGCGGGCGACGCGGCGACGATCATGCTCGATGCCAACCAGCAGTGGGACGTACCAACCGCGCTGCGCGTCTGCGCCGAACTGACCGACATCAACCCCTACTGGATTGAAGAACCCACGCATCCCGACGACGTGCTCGGCCACCAACGGATTGCGCGGGCGGTAGCGCCGTTTAAAATCGCCACCGGCGAGCACCTGCCCAACAAGGTACTGTTCAAGAATTTTTTCCAGGCCGGGGCGATGGATTTCTGCCAGGTCGACGCCGTTCGGGTGGGGGGCGTATCTGAATTCATCACGGTGAGTCTGCTCGCTAAAAAAATGGGCATCCCGGTGGTACCGCACGTAGGCGACATGGGCCAGTTGCACCAGCACCTGGTGCTCTTCAACCACGTCGCCCTCGGGCACGAAGCCCTGTTCCTGGAGCACATTCCGCACCTGCGCGATCGGTTCGTGCACCCGGCCACCATCACGCGGGGCCGCTACGAGGTACCCCAGGTGGCGGGAAGTACGTGTGATTTATTACCTGAAGCATGAGCGCGTTGACCGATAAAATCATCTTCCTCACGGGCGGCGCAACCGGCATTGGCAACGCCTGTGCGAGGGCCTACGCCCGCGCCGGTGCCCGCGTGTTCATCCTCGACCACGACGCCGAAACGCTTCAGGCGACGCTGACCGAGTTGGGTCCGCCCCACGCGGGGGCGGTGGGAAATGTTGGCGTTGGTTCGGACGTGCAGCAGGCGATGGAAACGGCCCGGCAAACCTTCGGGCGGCTGGATGCCATCCACAACAACGCAGGTCTGGCTCACCCGGCTCAACCGCTCGACCAGACCACGGAGATCGAGTGGGATCAGTTGCTGACCGTCAACCTGAAAAGCGTGTACTGGACCACTCGGTACGGCCTGGACGCCCTCAAGCAAACGCGGGGGTGCATTCTGAACACGAGCAGTCTGGTGGGCGAACTGGGCCAATCGCTGCACGCCGCCTACGCGGCCACGAAGGGCGGGATGAACGCCCTGACCAAGTCGATGGCGCTGGATTACGCGCCGTTTGGGATTCGGGTGAACGCCGTGTGCCCGGCCGGGGTCTGGACACCGATGCTGCGGCAGTGGGCCGCCGAGCAGCCCAACGCTTCCGAAATGGAAACCTACCTGAACGGCATCCACGCGCTGGGGTACTGTCCCGAAGCCGACGTCGTGGCCGACGCGTGCGTGTTTTTACTTTCTGATGCGGCCCGTTTCGTGACGGGTTGCCTGCTGCCCGTCAGCGGTGGCGCTGAATTAGGGTACCGCCGTTGAACGCTATTTTTTGAAAAAGCATGTCAGTCGCTGCTAAACCCGATTTCTCCCCGACGCCGTTCGCGTCAGCCGCTACCCGGTTCGGGGTACCGCTGGGCGTGGTGATGCTGCTGATGTTTACCTGGAACATCAGCCGCAACGTCAACGATGTGCTGGTACCCCACCTCAAGCGGGCCTGCCAGCTCACCGATTTTCAATCCTCGCTGGTGCAATCGGCGTTTTTCGGGGCGTATTTTTTGTTCGCGCTACCGGTGGGGTACTTCCTGAAAAAATGGGGGTACCAGGCCGGCATGGTCACGGGGCTGTGGGTCGCCGCGGCGGGCGGACTCTTGTTTTACCCGGCCGCCGAAACCCGGCTTTACCCACTTTTCCTGCTGGCGCTGTTCGTCATGGCGGCGGGCTTCACGTTTCTGGAAGTATCGGCCACGCCCTACGTGACGGTACTCGGCTCCCCCGAAACCGCCGCCAGTCGCCTGAATCTGGCCGCGGCCTGCGGGTCGGTCGGGTCGACGCTCGGGCCACTCATCGGTGGGCAACTCATTCTGCACGAACAGGATGTGTCAGCAGAAACCCTCCGTCACCTGTCACCGACGCAGCTAACGACCTTTCTGGATGCCGAGGCTGACGTGGTAAAACTGCCCTACGTGGCGCTATCGATCTTTTTGCTCCTGTTGGGTGCCCTACTTTTCCGACTTAACCTACCCGCGATTCGACAGGCTGCGAGCCAGCCGACCCGCCTGCGCGACGTACTGCGGTACCGGCACACGGTGCTGGGGGCGGTGGCTGTTTTTTGTTACCTGGGCGCGGAAGTGGGCACGGTCAGTTTTCTGATTCGGTACCTGAAATTCCTGAACCTCGACGGCATTACGGAGCAAAAGGCCGCTTCGTTCATCAGCCTCTACATGGCCGGGGTACTGGTGGGCCGGTTGGCGGGGGCCGTGCTGCTGCGCCGGTTCCGGCCCGCGCCGGTGCTGACGCTGGTGGCCGGGGTGACGTTCGGGTTGATTCTGGTGTCGGTGCTGAGTACCGGCTGGCTGGCCGTGTGGACGCTGGTAGCGGTCGGGTTATTTACCTCCGTGATGTACGGAATCATCTTCTCGCTCAGCATCGTTGGGCTGGGACCGTACACCGAGCAGGGGTCTTCGCTGCTGATCATGAGCATCGTGGGTGGGGCCATTGTGCCGCCGCTGATGGGCCTGATTTCCGACGCCAGTACCATCCGCTGGGCTTTTGCGGTACCACTGGCCTGTTACCTCTACGTGCTGTACTACGGACTGGCCGGGCACGCGGTGGTTAAACCCGTTCCGACGGAATCCTAAATGTGAGTCGCAGTAATCCGAAGTCATGCACAAAAAACAACGAAACCCGGTGAACGAAACGGGCCCCATCAATCGACGCGAGTTTCTGGCGTCGACCGCCGCGCTGCTGCTGGCGGGGAATGGTCCGTGGCGGTTTGCTTCGAAACCCGCCGCCGATACGCTGAATCTGGCCGCTCTGCTGCGCCCCGTCGAACCTCGCTCGGTCTTGCGCGACCCGGATTGGTTTATCTGGGGCGGGGGTTGTGTGAAAGCCCCTGACGGCACGTACCACCTGCTGTTTGCCCGCTGGCCGAAAAAAGAAGGGTTCAACGCCTGGGTGACGCATTCCGAAATCGCCCACGCCACGAGCCGCAGTCCGCTCGGGCCCTGGACGGTCCAGGGTACGGCGCGGGGGATGGAACGACGACCGGGTTTCTGGGACGCCGATAACCTGCACAACCCGCTGATTCAGGAATTTGGCGGCAAGTACTACCTGTACTACTCGGGCAACTACGGTCCGCGGGACGGTACCAAAAACGGCTGGTGGATTCACCGCAATCACCAGCGCGCGGGCGTGGCCGTGGCCGACCACCCGGCGGGGCCGTGGAAACGATTCGACAAACCCCTCATCGAGCCCACGCCCGGCGGTACGGATCACCTCCTGACCAACTCACCCACCGTGGCTCACCGCCGCGACGGGAAATGCGTGCTGATTTACAAGGGCGTATCGGATGGCCCGCTGCCCTTCGGCGGGAAAGTACGGATGCACGTCGCGCTGGGCGAAACCCCGACCGGGCCGTTTATCAAGCAGCCCGGTACCGTGTTCGGCCACGAAACGCTGCAATTTCCGACCGACGACAATTTCATCTGGAGTCAGCAGGGAAGGTTGTACGCCATCGTGAAGGACTACCGGGGCGTGTACTCGCAGCAAGCCCGGCCGGGTTCGTCCGAAAAAGAATCGCTCGTGCTGTTCACCTCCGAGGACGGGATGGACTGGAAGTTGGCCGCCCACCCGTTCGTCTCGGATTTCCGCCTCCGCTGGGCCGACGGGCGGGTCAGCGACCGTCTCCACCGCCTCGACCAGCCGCAGGTCTGGCTCGAAAACGGTACCCCCTCGGTACTCTTTCTGGCCGTCAAGGAAAAAGACGACGCCGACAACGCCGACTTGTCCTACAACGTCCAGATTTCGCTGAAGCCGTGATAAACTGCCTACTGCTACTCCCAACTGCCTACTCATCCCTGTGAACTCCTTCATCGACACCACCGTCATTTTCATTTTCTCGGCCTTCGTGCTAGGCATCGGGTTGCTGTTTGCCCGGACGGGGAAAAACCTCAAATCCTTCTTCGCGGGCGGCGAAGCGGTACCCTGGTTCATCGGCGGACTGTCGCTGTTCATGTCGTTTTTCTCGGCGGGTACCTTCGTGGCCTGGGGCAGCATCGCCTACCAGCACGGCTGGGTAGCCGTCACGATTCAGTGGACGATGTGCATCGGCGCGCTCGTGACGGGCCTGTACCTCGCGCCCCGCTGGAAGGCTACCGGCAACCTCACCGCCGCCGAGTTCATCCGCGACCGGCTGGGCGAGCGCGTGCAGAAGCTGTACATTTTCATTTTTACGCTCGTCAGCATTTTCATCAAAGGTTCGGTGCTGTACCCGGTGGCGAAGCTGGTGAGCGTATCGCTGGGTTTTCCGCTCGTCGAATCGACCATCGTGCTCGGGGTGTTCATGATTGCCTACACGGCCGTCGGCGGGTTGTGGGCGGTGATGGTGACGGACATTCTGCAATTCGTCATTCTCTCGGCGGCGGTGTTCATCCTGCTCCCGCTCTCGCTCGACCGGGCGGGTGGGTTTGACACGTTCACGCAGCGGGTACCCGCCGACTTCTTTGATTTCCTCCACGGCGAGTACACGCTGGGGTTCGTGCTGGCTTTCATCCTGTACCACGTCGCGTACATCGGCGGGAACTGGACGTTTGTCCAGCGCTACACGTCGGTGGATTCGCCCCGTTCGGCCCGAAAAGTAGCTTTTCTCTTCGCCGGGCTGTACCTGATTTCGCCCGTCATCTGGATGCTGCCGCCGATGATTTACCGCAGCATCGACCCCAGCCTCAGCGGCCTCGACACCGAAAACGCGTACCTGAAAATCTGCCAGCTCGTGCTCCCGCCCGGCCTGCTCGGGCTGATGCTGACGGGGATGTACTTTTCGACCTCGGCCAGCGCGAACACGGCGCTGAACGTTGTCTCGGCGGTCTTCACCAACGACATTTACAAAGGATTTTTCAACCCCACCGCTTCGGATAAACAACTCATCCGCGTGGCGCGGCTGTCGTCCTGGGGGTTCGGGCTGGGCATGATTGTCATTGCGCTGCTGGTACCGGCGGCGGGGGGCATCGTCAACGTCGTGCTGAGCATCTCGGCCATTTCGGGTGGTCCGCTGCTGGCCCCGCCGCTCTGGGCTTTGTTCTCGAAACGCCTCGACGGGCGCACCACGTTTTTCATCACGCTCATCGGGCTGGCGGTCAATCTGTATTTCAAGGTACTCTCGCCCGCGTTGTTCGAATTCAAACTGAGCCGGGCGGCGGAAAACGCCGTAGGCATTGGCCTGCCGCTGTTGCTGCTGGCGGGGTACGAGTGGTACGCCCGCTCGCGCGAAAAAACCGCCGCCGAGTACCCGGCGTACCTCGCAGAAAAAACCGCCCGGAAGGCCACCCAGGTGGCCGAGGGTACCGAAGAAGCGCTGGAAGCGCGGAAGCAAAACCGCTTTGGGCTGCGGGTCATCGCCGGGTCGCTGGTGTTCGTGGCGGTGGTGCTGTTCGGCCTGAGCGCCCTGGCGACTTCGGGCGGGGGCATCACGGCGGGAATTGCGGTCGTGGTTTTGCTCGGAGCGCTGATTCCCTGGCGGGCGGCGCGGCGGGTTTCGGTTGACACCGTACCAAAACCCTCCGCGTGGTCGAAGACCCTCGGAGTGGTGATCGTCGGATTGGGCCTGACGGCGCAGACGGTAGCGCAAACCACTCCGAGGGTCTTCGACCACGCGGAGGGTTCGCGAGTCAATCTCAACGGTACCTGGGCTTTCCGCACCGATCCGACCGGCGTCGGTGAAACGCAGGGCTGGTACCAGCCACAGACCAGCGCCGCAACGTGGGATTCGCTTCCCGTCCCCGGCAACTGGGACTTGCGCAACGAATACGCCCACTACGTCGGCAAGGGCTGGTACCGGCGCACGTTTGCCACACCCGCCGAAGCGAAGGGAAAAACCACGCGACTTCGTTTCGAAGCCGTCTACCACGACTGCACGGTCTGGCTGAACGGGCAGAAACTCGGCGAAAACCACTCGGGTTTCCTGCCGTTCGAGTTTGAGGTTTCGGAAAAACTGAACGCCACCGGCCCGAACACGCTCGTCGTCTGCGCCGACAACACGCTCACCCGCGGCGCCATCTGGAACTGGGGCGGCATCCGGCGGCCTGTATCGCTCGAAATCACGAAGCCAATGCGCATCGTCCGGCAGCACGTCACGCCGGTACTCGACTTGACGGCAGGTACCGCGACCGTCGCCGTGCGGGTGTTTTTGCAAAACCACGGCGGTACCCCCACTGCCGCCCGGGGTACCGTTACGCTTACGGCCCCGAACGGGTACCGGCAGGAGGTACCCTTCGCGGCGAACGTTCCGGCGCGGGGGACCGAATCGGTGCTCGTGCGGGCCGCCATTCCGAAAACCCAGACGCACCGCTGGCACTTCGACGACCCGTTTTTGTACGAATCCCTCGTCACGCTAACGGGTGAAAATCAGTCGGTACGCAACCGGTTTGGGTTGCGCAAAGTCGAAGTCGATAACAAAAATTTCACCTTCAAACTCAACGGCGAATCCATTCGCCCGATGGGTTTCAACCTCGTTCCCGACGACCGCACGACGGGCAACACGCTCCCGACCTGGCGGATCCGGGAGGACATCGACCTGCTCAAAAACCTCGGCTGCCAGTTCACGCGCCTTTCGCACCTCTGCCTGCCCGAAGAGGTACTCGACTACCTCGACGAACGCGGAATTCTGGTCGTTTCCGAAATCCCGCTCTGGGGTTTCGACCGCTTTGCTGACCCGAAAAGTGCGCTTTCACGGGACTGGATGACGCGCCTCGTGACGAACCAGTACAACCACCCGAGCGTGGTGTGCTGGAGCGTGGGCAACGAAATCGGCGACTACCCGACCACGAATGAGTACGTCCGGCAGGCCATCGCGTACACCCGCACGCTCGACAGCACCCGGCTCGTGTCGGCGGTGACGCACACGGCCCAGCGACCCAACGATTTCATCCAGTTTACCGACCTCGGCCTCATCAACAAGTACGGCAAAAACCTCGGTCCCGTCACTGACCTGCAGCACCGACTTTACCCCGATAAGGTGCTGTTCTACAGCGAGTACGGGGCCGGGCAGCTCGCCGAAACCCTCGACGCCGGATTCGACGCCAAAGCGTTTCTCGATTCGCTCCGCAACCGCCCGTACCTCATCGGTGGTTCGCTCTGGACGTTCAACGACTACCGCAGTCGGTTTTTCGGAACGAAGGAAATTTCGGAAAACCGGCCCTGGGGCGTGGTGGACGTGTACCGGCAGAAGAAGCGCGCCTACCCGCAGTTTCGGAAGGAACACAATCCCTTGCGAGAGTTGACGGTGAAACTCGACGCGCCCACCGCCGCGACGGTCACGCTCGTGCCGCGCAGGGTACTCGATTTGCCCGCTTTCCCGCTGCACGGGTACCGATTGGCCTGGAAGCGGACGAGTGTCGACGGACGAATCCGCCAGGGCGGTTTCCTGAACCTGCCCGACCTCCGACCGGGTGACGCGGCGCAAACCCGTTCGCTGAGCTGGCAACCCGACACCGCCGCGGCCCTGACCGTCGAATTGCTCGCCCCGACCGGCGATGCCCTGGCCGATACCACGCTTTTCCTGCAAAAACCGGCGGCACCGAAAATTACCTACGCGCTCGGCGGGCGGAGCAACTTCAACGGCGGCACGGCGGGTACCGTCCGGGTGCAGTTCGAACGGGTACCGCACGCGACGGCGTACCTCGTGCGCTACGGCGAAAGTGGGTTGACGCAGGCCACGCCGACGACGGTTTCGGATTTCGTGGACATTCCGAAGCTGCCGTTGGAGAAAACGGTTCAGGTGGCCGTCGTGGTGCTGAATGCGGCGGGCGAGGCGGTTTCGGAAACGCGGCAGGTACCCATCGAACTGCTGAACTTTACACCGCCTGTCACTCAGCACGTCGAACCGTGCGACGGTGGCTTTTTCCTCGGCTACGCCAGCGAGGCCGACGACTACCTGTACCGCGTGCAAGTCTCGGAAAAATCGGGCGACTACACCGCCGCCCGCACGGTCGAAACGATGAATCCGGGTACTCTCCAGGTCACCGGCCTGACTAACGGTCGTCCGTACTTTTTCCGGTTCCAGCGCGTGAAGGACAATTTCGCCGACAGCCAGTGGTCGGACGAGCGGGGCGTCACGCCCGACGGCGGGCAGCCTCCGGTAGTACCCGCGCTGAACGGCGTACTGCGGCAGGGTACCTCGGCCCTGGTCGATTTCGCGCCGGTACCGAAAGCCACGGGCTACGTGCTCGAATACCGCGCCCTCGGCCAGCAGCCGGGTACCTGGCAGGTCGTGCCCGTCGAGACGGCGCAGGTGGGCCGATTTTTTCTAACCAACCTCGACGCCAAACGCCGCTACGAATACCGCTTAGCGACCCGCAACGCGACGGGTACTTCTCCTTTTTCTCTTCCCGTAACCGAAACGAATCATGTTGAAAGCCGAAGCCGCCGCTAACCGTGAAATCCGTACCCTCCGCCACGAGGCCGATCTGGTCGTCGTAGGCGGCGGACTGTCGGGTACCTGCTGCGCCATCACCGCCGCGCGGGCGGGCATCCGCGTCATCCTCGTCACCGACCGCCCCGTGCTGGGCGGGAATTCGTCGAGCGAAGTGCGGCTCTGGGTACTCGGGGCCACCTCGCACCTGGGCAACAACAACCGCTGGGCACGCGAGGGCGGCGTCATTGACGAGGTACTGGTCGAGAACCTGTACCGCAATCCGGATTCGAACCCGCTCATTTTTGACTCGATTCTCCTCGAAAAAGTCGCCGACGAACCGAATCTGACGTTGCTGCTGAACACGGCGGTGTTTGAGGTGGAAAAAAACGACGAGTCGATCCGTTCCGTCACCGGCTTCTGTTCCCAGAACTCCACCCGCTACGAACTCGTCGCGCCGCTGTTCTGCGACGCCTCGGGCGACGGCATCGTCGGGTTTCTGGCGGGGGCGGCGTTTCGGATGGGTGCGGAATCGGCGGAGGAGTTCGGCGAAAAATTCGCCCCCACCGAGGAGTACGGCGAATTACTCGGGCATTCGATGTACTTCTACACGAAAGACGTCGGGCGACCCGTGCGGTACGTCGCGCCGAAGTTTGCGCTCGACGTGACGGAGAAGGTACCCCGTTTCCGCAGTTTCAACGCCCAGGAATTCGGCTGCCGCCTCTGGTGGATTGAGTACGGCGGGCGGCTCGACACCGTCCACGACACGGAAGCCATCAAGTGGGAACTCTGGAAAGTCGTGTACGGTGTCTGGGATTACATTAAAAATTCCGGGCAATTTCCCGAAGCCGAAACCCTCACGCTCGAATGGGTGGGTACCATCCCCGGCAAGCGCGAAAGCCGACGGTTTGAGGGCGATTTTATGCTGACGCAAGCCGACATCGTCGAGCAGCGCCCGCACCCGGACGACGTGGCCTTCGGCGGCTGGAGTATCGACCTGCACCCGGCCGACGGCGTTTTTTCGGAAAAACCCGGCTGCAACCAGTGGCACAGCAAGGGCATGTACGGCATTCCGTACCGCTGTTTGTATTCGCGCAACGTGCCGAACCTGTTTCTGGCGGGTCGGATTATTTCGGCCAGCCACGTGGCCTTCGGCTCCTCACGGGTCATGGCCACGGGTGCGCACGGCGGGCAGGCCGTGGGCCTGGCGGCAAAACTCTGCCTCGAGCACGGCTGGGTACCGCGCGACCTGGCCGATCCGGAACGCGTCGGGATTCTGCAACAGGAATTGCTAAAAACCGGCCAGCACATTCCCGGCCTGCGGCTGCGCGACGCGCAGGATTTGGTGCAAACGGCCCGACTTTCGGCCAGCAGTGAATTCGTGCTCAGCGAACTGCGCGAAGACACCGCGCCGGAGCCGATGGAATTTTCGGTGGGCCAGATGCTGCCCGTCGCGGCGGGGCGCTTCCCCAAAATTATCGTGCACCCGTACGCGACGGAGGCGACCGAACTGGAGGTCGAACTCCGGCTTTGCTCCCGCCCCGACAGCCACACGCCCGACGAATTGCTGGCCCAGCAAACGCTGACGCTCGGACCGGGCCGGAATTGCATTCACCTTGATTTTGGCGTGACCATCGCCCAACCGACGTACGCCTTTCTGCTATTTCGGAAAAACGAACGGGTCTCGTTTCGGTACTCGAATCGGCGCGTGACGGGCGTGCTGTCGGTGTTCAACTCCATCAACAAAGCCGTTTCCAACTACGGCAAGCAGGAACCGACCGAGGACATCGGCGTGGACACGTTTGAATTCTGGTGCCCGCAACGCCGCGGGGCTGCCGCCGGACCGGCGGGCCGAAATCTGGCGATGACCATTGAGCCGGGCCTGCGCGTGTTTTCGCCGGAAGCCCTCCGCAACGGCGTCCAGCGCCCGACGAACGGCCCGAACGCCTGGGTGGCCGACCCGCGCGACGCAGCCCCCCGCCTGGTACTCGACTGGCCCGAACCGCAGACGATTTCCCGCCTCGAACTCGGCTTCGATTCCGATTTCGACCACCCGATGGAAACCGTGCTGATGCAGCATCCTGAGCACGTTTCGCCGTTCTGCGTGCGGCGGTACCGGGTGCGCGACGAGGCAGGTACTGTGCTCTTCGAGGAAACGAATCAGTACCAGACCCGCCGGACCATTCGCTTCGCCGAACCCGTCACGACGCGGCAACTGGTACTTGAAGTGGAGCACCCGAGCGCGGAGGTACCCGGTACGGAGGTACCCGGTACGGAGGTACCCGGTACGGACGTACCTGCGGCGCTGCTGGAAGTGCGGGCGTATGAATGACGCCCGATTTTCGGGTAAATCGAGTGGGTAGCGGGCTTTCGGAGGGTACCTTCCGCTTTAGATTCCATGAAAAACCTCTTGATTTTCCTGCTTTTGCTGCCGGTTTTGGGGCAGTGCCGACCGGCCGTCGACGACCCACCGACGGGTACCTTCGGGAAACTTCCCGCGCATCCGCGCCTGCTGTTGCTGGGTGGCGAGGAAAAAGCCATCCTGCAAACCGTCAATCAGGATGCCACCTGGCGCAGTGTGCACGGAGCGATTCTGACCGAAAGCGATGCCCTGCTGGCGACGGCTCCGGTCGAGCGGGTACTCATCGGGCGTCGGCTGCTCGATAAATCGCGGGAATGCCTGCGCCGGGTGTTTTTTCTTTCCTACGCCTGGCGGACGACCCAGCAGGAAAAATACCGGGCGCGGGCCGAGAAAGAACTGCTCGCCGCGGCAGCCTTCAGCGACTGGAATCCCTCGCACTTTCTCGACGTGGCCGAAATGACCCTCGGCGTGGCTCTGGGCTACGATTGGCTGCACGCGAATCTTTCGGAAACATCACGGGCGACGATCCGCGAAGCCATTCTGAAAAAAGGCCTGGAGCCTTCGCTCGACGCGAAGTACAACGGTTGGCTGAAAAGCTCGAACAACTGGAACCAGGTCTGCAACGCGGGCATGACCTTCGGTGCCCTGGCGATTTACGAAGACCAGCCCGAACTGGCCCAGCGCCTCATCGACCGCGCGATTGAAACGGTGGTGCGCCCGATGAACGACTTCGCCCCCGACGGCGCGTACCCCGAAGGGTACAACTACTGGGGGTACGGGACCAGCTTCAACGTATTGTTGACTAGTGCTCTGGAAAAAGCCCTCGGTTCCGACTTCGGCCTGAACGCTCAGCCCGGTTTTCTGAAAACGGCCGGGTACCTCGAACACATGACGGGGCCGACGAACCTGCCCTTCAACTACGCGGACGCCGGTACCAACGGCGATTTGCAACCCGCCATGTTCTGGTTCGCGCAGAAGCAGGCCGACCCCTCGCTGCTCTGGGTCGAACGCAGTCGGCTGCTCAACAACGGCGTCAATCGGCACCTGAAAAACCGGCTGCTGCCCGCGCTTCTGCTCTGGAACGGGGGCGTCGGATTGACCAACCTGGCCGCGCCGAAGGCCACGTTCTGGCAGGGCGGCGGCAAAAATCCAGTGGCGCTGATGCGCTCGTCCTGGACCGACCCGGCGGCGGTGTTCGTGGGCTTCAAGGGCGGTTCGCCTTCAGTCAGCCACGCGCACATGGACGTTGGCTCGTTTGTGATGGAAGCCGACGGGGTACGCTGGGGGATGGATTTCGGGATGCAGGACTACGAATCGCTCGAATCGAAGGGCGTCGATCTCTGGAACATGAGCCAGAATTCGCAGCGCTGGCAAATTTTTCGATACAACAACTACGTCCACAACACGCTCACCGTTAATGACGCCCTCCAGCGCGTGGAAGGCTACGCGCCGATGACGGGGTACTCGGCGACGCCCGCGTTTCAGAACGCCGTGGCTGACCTGAGCACGGTGTACCGGGGTGCGTTGACCAAAGCCAGCCGGGGCGTCGCCCTCGTCAACGGGGCGTACGTGCTGGTGCGGGATGAATTGGAAACTTTGCCGCAGGAAGCCACCGTCCGCTGGACGATGCTCACGCCCGCCAGCGTCAAAATCACCGGCCCGAACACTGCTGAACTGACCAAAGACGGCAAAAAGCTCCTGCTTCAGGTGAAGGAACCGGCCAACGTGACGATGAAAACCTGGACGAACGAACCCCCCAACGCCTACGACGTGCCGAATCCCGGTACGATGCGGGTTGGGTTTGAAGTGAAAATTCCGGCGAATACCAACGCCGCGTTTTCCGTGTTGCTGATTCCCGAACGCGCCGTCGGGACGACTCCGGCGCCCATCGAACCGCTCGCCAAATGGCCCCGCTGAGGCGATTTGCCAGTTGAATCTCCGCGCCCGTACCGCGGCTACGGGTAGCATTTCCGGGCCGAATCGGTTTACTTTGTCGTTCGGAATTTTCCGAAAAACGGCAGAAAATGATTCAGCAAGCGATGGAGCCCATGACGGCGGAAGCGCGCTTCGGCGTCGACGAGCGCGGGTACTACGGACAGTTTGGCGGGGCGTTCGTTCCCGAAATGCTGTACCCGAACGTAGAGGAACTGCGCGAGCGGTACCTCGAAATTATCCACGAGCCGGATTTTCAACAGGAATTCTGGCAATTGCTGCGCAATTACGTCGGTCGCCCGACGCCGCTGTACCTGGCCCGGCGACTCTCGGAAAAATACGGTACGAACGTCTACCTCAAGCGCGAAGACCTCTGCCACACGGGCGCGCACAAAGTCAACAACACGATTGGGCAGATTCTCGTCGCGCAGCGGCTGGGCAAAAAGCGCATCGTCGCCGAAACTGGTGCCGGGCAGCACGGCGTCGCCACGGCCACGGTCTGCGCGCTGATGGGGCTGGAGTGCATCGTCTACATGGGCGAACTCGACATCCAGCGCCAAGCCCCCAACGTGGCCCGGATGAAAATGCTAGGAGCCGAAGTACGCCCGGCCACCTGCGGCTCGAAAACGCTCAAAGATGCGACGAACGAAGCCATGCGCCACTGGATTAGTAATCCGGTCGATACGCATTACATCATCGGCAGCGTGGTCGGACCGCACCCGTATCCGGACATGGTGGCGCGGTTTCAGTCGGTCATTTCCGAAGAAATTCGTCGGCAATTGCTCGAACAGACTGGCCGCGAACTACCCGACTACGTGCTGGCCTGCGTCGGCGGGGGCTCGAACGCGGCCGGGGCGTTTTACCATTTTCTGGATGAACCGTCGGTCCGCCTCGTGGCGCTCGAAGCCGCCGGGCAGGGCGTGGATTCCGGCCACTCCGCCGCGACGACGGCCCTCGGCAAGCCGGGGGTACTTCACGGCAGCCGGACGATTCTGATGCAGACCGAAGACGGGCAGGTCGTCGAACCCTACTCGATTTCGGCAGGATTGGATTACCCCGGCATCGGGCCACTGCACGCGCACCTGTTCGAAAGTGGTCGGGGTGAATTCTACGCCATCACCGACGAAGCGGCGCTCGAAGCGGCGTTTGAACTGGCTAAACTCGAAGGCATCATTCCCGCGCTCGAGTCGGCCCACGCCTTCGCGCACCTGAAAAATTTGAATGCCCGGCCCGAGGAAATCGTGGTCGTCAACCTGTCGGGTCGCGGTGACAAGGACCTGGCCGCGTACATGAATCACCTGTGAACCAACCGCCCCGCCCGCTCGTGGACGTGGCGATTAACGTCTACGGCAAGCCTTACCAGACGGCTGTGACGTTGCTCACGCTGCTGAAGTACTCGGGATCCTGGATTGACAAAATCTACTTTGTCGAGGAACGCCGACAGCCGAAGGGTACCGACCTGAAGCCGCTGCTGCGGGTACTCGGCGACCGCGTGACGCACTACCGGCCCTGGTTCTGGTTTTGGGTGAACGACGAGCTGAAGTACCGCTGGGCGTTTCGTTTTGCGGCGGTGCGGGCGGGCATCCGGTACCAGTACGCCTGGGAGCAGTCGGACAAAGATTTCCTGTTTGTCGTGCACAACGACGTACGGTTTCGGGACGATCTGGTCGGGAAGTACCTGACAGAAATTGACTCGTACGCGGGCGTCGGACAGATTGGGCAATGCTGGAATTGTCCGGCCTTTGCGGCCGAGCGTTGCGCACCGCCGCGGTACCTGACGTACCAGCCTTCTCGGGAGGAATTGCGGGCGCTTTCGGAACGGTACCCCGCCCCCCGCAAGGCGCAGGCTGAACGCTGTTTCCCCGATCATTCCTGGCCCCTGCCCGAATGCCGACTGAATGAATTCGCCGCGCTGATTGACCTCAAACGCGCTCGTCCGCTGACAATGCCCGCGGGCGATTTCTACCCGTTCGGGCTGGCCGGTGGCTTTGACGTCGGTTCGCACTGGTTTCACCAGATGAACCGGGCGGGTCATCCGTTCAAGCACGTTTCGCTCGAACCACGGGCCGTCCACGGCTGGGCCAACGAAGCCCGTTCGGGTCACGGCGCGCTGTTCGACGCCGACCGGTACCGCGACGAAGAAGCCCAGG
>JAESGF010000007.1_pt1:0-45000 | contig 527648 bp, 461 predicted proteins | sample 9269621 | NCBI WGS metagenome assembly JAESGF01 (sample SAMN14515066, study PRJNA621663) | algae metagenome | isolation source: Tolypothrix carrinoi HA7290-LM1 and co-occurring heterotrophs from dry rock... | place: USA: Makauwahi cave, Kauai, Hawaii | collected 2011-01-06 | reverse complement strand
CTGAAACCACACGCTTACAAGCGGTCGGAGGCACTTTGTGTGCTGACGGCGTGCCTTTTGCATAATGACCCTACGAGTTGCCGTTGCTGGCAAGGTTAAGTGCGTAAACGCACGGAGCCGAAGCGAAAGCGAGTCTGAACAGGGCGAGTAGTCAGGGACGGCAGACGCGAAACTTGGTGATCTACCCATGGCCAGGTTGAAGTGTCGGTAACACGACATGGAGGACCGAACCAGTTAACGTTGAAAAGTTTTTGGATGAGCTGTGGGTAGGGGTGAAAGGCCAATCAAACTGAGAAATAGCTCGTACTCCCCGAAATGTATTTAGGTACAGCCTCGGGGTTGAGTCATAGGGAGGTAAAGCTACCGATAGGACTAGGGGGAGTCACATCCTACCAAATCCTGACGAACTCTGAATGCCCTGTGATATACCCGGGAGTGAGGGCATGGGTGCTAAGGTCCGTGTCCGAGAGGGAAAGAACCCAGACCATCTGCTAAGGTCCCCAAATCACGTCTAAGTTGAACAAAGGAAGTCTGACTGCAGAGACAGCCAGGATGTTAGCTTGGAAGCAGCTATTCATTTAAAGAGTGCGTAACAGCTCACTGGTCGAGCGGGGCGGGCATCGATAATAAACGGGCATCAAGACGTGTACCGAAGCAATGGAGAAGTAATTCTGGTAGGGGAGCATTCCGAAGGCGGTGAAGGTAGGGCGACAAGCCGTGCTGGAGCGTTCGGAAAAGCAAATGTAGGGATAAGTAACGATAAGGCAGGTGAGAACCCTGCCCACCGGAAGGCTCAGGATTCCTCCGCCATGTCAATCAACGGAGGGTTAGTCGGGAGCTAAGGGGTTAGCGAAAGCGAAGCCTTAATGCCCAACTGGTTAATAGTCCAGTACTTACTATTAGTGCTACTTGGGGACGGAGCGTTGGAGGCGGTGCGTACCGACGGAAATGTGCGCCTGAGCGGCGGCCGTAAGGCCAAAGCGAACCGCTGAAGAGGCTTCCAAGAAAAGCCGTAGTAGCTTCAGCTAATAGTAACCCGTACCGCAAACCGACACAGGTAGCCGGGGAGAGAATCCCAAGGTGCTCGAGTGAATCACGGCTAAGGAACTCGGCAAATTAACCCTGTAACTTCGGGAGAAGGGGGGCCTACCCTGCAAAGGGAGGTCGCAGAGAAATGGCCCAGGCGACTGTTTAACAAAAACACAGGGCTATGCTAAATCGAAAGATGACGTATATGGCCTGACACCTGCCCGGTGCCGGAAGGTTAAGAGGGGATGTTAGTCGCAAGGCGAAGCATTGAATCGAAGCCCCGGTAAACGGCGGCCGTAACTATAACGGTCCTAAGGTAGCGAAATTCCTTGTCGGGTAAGTTCCGACCTGCACGAATGGTGTAACGATCTGGGCACTGTCTCAGCCGTGAGCTCGGTGAAATTGTAGTAGCGGTGAAGATGCCGCTTACCCGCCACGGGACGGAAAGACCCCGTGCACCTTTACTATAGCTTAGCATTGACTTCGGCCCTTGGATGTGTAGGATAGGTGGGAGGCTGTGAACCGGTATCGCCAGGTATCGGGGAGCCACCGTTGAAATACCACCCTTCTGATGGTTGGAGTCTAACTTGAACAAGAACAGTGCTTGGTGGGTAGTTTGACTGGGGTGGTCGCCTCCAAAAGAGTATCGGAGGCTTTCAAAGGTCCGCTCAGTACGCTTGGTAACCGTACGTAGAGTGCAATCGCAGAAGCGGGCTTGACAGTGAGGCCGACACGCCGAGCTGGGACGAAAGTCGGAGATAGTGATCCGGTGGTTTTGCATGGAAAAGCCATCGCTCAAAGGATAAAAGGTACGCCGGGGATAACAGGCTGATCTCCCCCAAGAGCTCACATCGACGGGGAGGTTTGGCACCTCGATGTCGGCTCGTCACATCCTGGGGCTGGAGAAGGTCCCAAGGGTTCGGCTGTTCGCCGATTAAAGTGGCACGCGAGCTGGGTTCAGAACGTCGTGAGACAGTTCGGTCCCTATCTGTGGTGGGCGTTGGATGATTGAGGGGTCCTGACCTTAGTACGAGAGGACCGGGTTGGACTGACCGCTGGTCGACCAGTTGTTCCGCCAGGAGCACGGCTGGGTAGCCACGTCGGGAAGAGATAAGCGCTGAAAGCATCTAAGTGCGAAACTCGCCCCAAGATGAGTCATCCGTTGAAGGGACGTTGGAGACGACGACGTTGATAGGCCGCAGGTCTACCGGCTGAGAGGCCCAAGCCGAGCGGTACTAATGACCCGATGACTTTCTAATTTCTATTTTCACGCGATAGTGCCCTTACGCAGGGAGAACCGCCTTTTACTTCTCGTTTACAAGGTCGTCAAATGACTCCTTGCAAAGCCTTCGGGCGTTGATAGGCCGGGTGGTCACCTCTTCCCTTTCCGAACAGAGCCGTTAAGCCCCGCGCCGCCGATGATACTGGGCTCACCCCCGGAAAAGTAGGTTCATGCCCAAGTTTTAATGTAACCCGTACCGATTCGATTGGTACGGGTTTTTTGTTATTGAGCCCGAGTAAAAATCTTACCGTTACTCCAATGGATTTTGGTAAACTACCTCTCAGCGCGCTCGACTCCGTCAACTTTGCGTTGCCGCCAGATCATCCGTTTACTTGGCGAGTACTCGACGAGTCGGAACGCTCATTGGGCCAGCCCAACGTCTACGTCGGTTGTCCTGTGTGGGCGGATAAAGCTTGGTGGGGAAAAATTTATCCCCATAGCTTAAAAGAGAAAGAAGCGTTAAGCGGGTACACAAAGCAATTCAATACGATTGAATTGAACGTAACCCATTATCAGATTCCTTCCGAAGAAACGGTACTACGCTGGAAAGAAGCGACCACAACCGGTTTTACGTTTTGTCCGAAATTTCCGCAACTCATCTCGCACGAAAAGCAACTTCTCAATGCTCAGGGATTGACGGAAGAGTTTACTACTCACATTCTTCGATTGGGTGAGCACTTAGGCACCTGTTTTTTACAGCTCGGCCCCACGTTCGGTCCCAAGCAGGGTAAAACGCTGGTGACGTACCTCCAGCAACTACCGCCGGAGCTGCCGGTTGCCGTCGAGTTCCGGCACCCCGATTGGTTTTCGGATGCACGCATCTGGCAGCGAACCTGCGAAGTATTGGCCGAACTGGGTACCGCCACGGTCATCACTGACGTAGCGGGACGGCGGGATGTACTTCACCAGAGCCTGACGATACCTAAACTGGTACTCCGATTCGTCGGTAACGAACTGCACCCAACGGATTACGCACGTTCGGACGCCTGGCTCGACCGAATTTCCGAGTGGCTGGAAGGCGGCTTGCAGGAAGCCTACTTATTCATTCACTGCGGTACCAATCACCTCGCGCCCGAACTGGCAACGTACTGGATTCGGGGTTTGAACGCGCGCTGTGGACTGAATTTAGCCGAGCCGACGTTTCTACCGAAAGTCGAACAGACGGCGTTGTTTTAAATTCACCGGCAGCTACCTTTGCGCCATGAACACGTTAACGACCTTCCATCACCACGCCACGCTTTCGTAAGCACCGGACGGGCCGGAAGGATGTCTTCGTTCATCACGATCTTCAAGCCTGATTCCGTTGCGGAGTCGGGCTTTTTTATTGCGCATGAAAACCGTCATCATTAAATACAACGCGGGCAACGTGCAGTCGGTCCAGTACGCGCTCGACCGCATCGGGGCCAGCTACGTCTGGAGCGATGACGAAGCCGAAATCCGCTCGGCTGACCGCGTCATTTTTCCCGGTGTCGGCGAAGCGAGTACCGCGATGGCCTCACTCCGTGCTTCGGGCGTCGACCGGGTACTGCCGACGCTCCGGCAACCCGTGCTGGGTACCTGCATTGGCATGCAGTTGATGTGCCGCCATTCCGAGGAAAACGACACGAAGGGACTGAGCATTTTTCCCGTCGACGTGAAGCGATTTGCAGTCGATGATTTGAAAGTACCCCACGTTGGGTGGAATAGTTTGTTTGACCTGCGTTCGCCGCTGACCGAGTGCTTGGCTGAGAATCCGTACGTCTACTTCGTCCACAGCTACTGCGCGCCCGTCGGCCCGTACACCGTCGCGACCTGCGCCTACGGGCAGCCGTTTTCGGCCATGCTCCAGCGCGCTAATTTCTACGCGGCCCAGTTTCACGCCGAAATCAGCGGTGATGTCGGGCAGCGCATTCTCGAAAACTTCCTGAACCTGAAACCGTGAGTACCTTCCACCTCATTCCGGCCATCGACCTCATCGAAGGCAAGGCCGTTCGGCTGACGCAGGGCGATTACGCGCAGAAGAAAATCTACAACGCGCATCCACTCGACGTCGCCAAACAATTTGAGGACGCCGGACTGACGCGCCTGCACCTCGTGGACCTCGACGGGGCGAAGGCCAAGCACGTCGTCAACTACCGGGTACTCGAAGCCATTGCCGGACAAACGCGACTTTACGTCGATTTTGGCGGGGGAATTCAATCCGACGATGACCTGCGCATCGCCTTTGAGTGCGGCGCGAAACAAATTACGGGTGGTAGCGTAGCCGTAAAAAATCCGGACCTGTTTGCGCGTTGGCTGGAACAGCACGGCGGCGAGCGCATCATCCTCGGAGCCGACGCCCGCGACGAAAAAATTGCCGTCAGTGGCTGGGCGGAAGGTACCGACCGCTGGGTGTACGACTTCGCTCGGGAGTGGACCGAGCGCGGGGCGCGGTACACGATTTCAACCGACGTCGCAAAAGACGGACTGCTGCAAGGTCCTTCGTTCGACCTCTACAAAAACCTTCAGGAACAGGTACCCGAACTCAAGATTATCGCCTCGGGTGGCGTGAGTTCGATGGACGACGTCGAGAAACTGGCGGAAATGAATCTGTTCGGCGTCATCATCGGCAAGGCGATTTATGAAGGGCGGATTGCGCTGAAGCAACTAACCGATTTTCAAACGCGTATTCCGTCCTGACCCATGCTCACCAAACGCATCATTCCCTGCCTCGACATCAAGGACGGGCGCACCGTGAAGGGTACCAACTTCGTCAACCTGCGCGACGCGGGCGACCCGGTCGAACTCGGGGCGCTCTACGCCGAGCAGGGGGCTGACGAGTTGGTATTTCTCGACATCACGGCCACCGTGGAAGACCGGAAAACGCTCCTCGAACTCGTGCGCAACGTCGCCCGGCGGGTCAACATCCCGTTCACGGTCGGCGGGGGTATCGGCTCGGTGGCCGACGTTTCGGCGCTGCTCCACGCCGGGGCCGACAAGGTTTCGATCAACTCCTCCGCCGTCCGCAACCCGGCGCTCATTGACGAACTGGCCTTGCATTTCGGTAGTCAGTGCATCGTCGTGGCGGTCGACACGCGGAAAATTGACGGCGAACACGTCGTGCATACCCACGGCGGACGTAAACCGACCGACCTGCGTACCCTGCCCTGGACGCGCGAAGCCCAGGAGCGCGGCGCGGGCGAGATCCTGTTGACGTCGATGGATACCGACGGTACCAAAGCCGGTTTTGCGCTCGAACTGACCGCCGCCGTGTCGGACCAGCTCAGCATTCCGGTTATCGCCTCGGGCGGGGCGGGTACCGTCGGGCACTTCCACGACGTTTTCACGACCGGCCGGGCCGACGCCGGACTGGCGGCCAGTATTTTTCACTTTCGCGAAATCGGCATTCCGACGCTCAAGCAGTACCTCCGCGGGCAGGGTTTGCCCATTCGACTCTGACCCATGCAACTCAATTTTGAAAAATCGGGCGGCCTCATCCCCGCCATCATCCAGGACGCGACGACCGAGAAGGTACTCATGCTGGGGTACCTCAACGAGGAAGCACTCGCCAAAACCGAAGCCGAAGGCGTCGTGACGTTTTTCAGCCGGACAAAAAACCGGCTCTGGACGAAGGGCGAAACGTCGGGTAACCTCCTGCACGTCGTCGAGATGCGCCCCGACTGCGACGCCGACACGCTGCTCATTAAAGTCCGCCCCGACGGACCGGTTTGTCACACGGGCGCGGATACGTGTTTCGAGGAAGAAAACCGCAGGCAGGCCGCTTGGCTGAATCACTTGACGGCTATCATTCGCGACCGGCACCGAAACCCCTCCGAAGGCTCGTACACGGCGAAACTGTTTGCGAAGGGTACCAACAAGATTGCCCAGAAAGTCGGCGAGGAAGCCGTTGAACTGGTGATTGAAGCGATGGACGCGAACAACGAACTGTTCCGGGGCGAAGCCGCCGATCTGCTCTTCCACTACCTCGTCCTGCTCGAACATCGCGGCATTGATTTTGATGAAATCATTGCCGTACTTCGGCAGCGCCACGCTCAGTAGCGCGCGTAGTGCCCTCACCTTCAATCGTTTCACGCATGGGTTTGCTTCTCCGACTTCTGCTCACGGCCGTTGCCGTGTACCTGACTGCCACGCTCCTGCCGAGCATCGCGACCGTGTCCAGTTTCGGGACGGCCATCATCGTGGCCATCGTGCTGGCCCTGCTCAACACGTTTGTCAAGCCCATCCTTCAACTGTTCAGCCTGCCGATTACGATCCTGACACTCGGGCTGTTTCTGCTCATCATCAACGTCATCATCATCTGGCTGGCCGATGCACTCGTCGACGGCTTTCGGGTACCGGGTTTTCTCGGCAAACTCATCTTCAGCCTCATCGTCTCCGCCATTTCCTGGATTCTGAGCGCCATTTTCGATTAACGTCCCTCCGCCCAGGCCACGAGCCGTCGCGCCGTTTCCGCGGGGTTAATCTCTGACGTGGGAAGGACGTGAATCCGGTCCGGTTCGCGTTGCGCTAACCCGTGCAGGTAGGCTTTGTCGTAGTACCCAAGTGCGAGTTCAGCGACGCGGGCGTAGTCGAATTGTTCCAGCGCTTGCATGGCCAGTTGATGCCGGTCGTTACCAATGCGTTTCCGGATCCGGTCTGTTGCTTCTACGAGCGCCTCGTGCGGGAACCGACCGTAGGTTTCGACCAGAAAAATCACGCGTGTTTCAAGCGGTACGTCGAGAAAGGCCACCGGTGCAGTACGCATCTGCGCCCAGAGACCGTCGGGCAAGTAACAGGCTCCGACGGCCTTGCTTTCGTCCTCCAGCCAGACGCGGCGCGTGGGGTCAAGACTCATCCAGACGCGGTGCAAATCGTTTTGAAATTGTTCGGACGAGGGTTGCGGCGCCTGCCCAATCATACCGTACGACGAACCGCGATGGTGAGCCAGCGCTTCGAGGTCGATGACCTGCTCGCCGAGCCGGGCCAGTTCGTACAGCGTTTCGGTTTTGGCGCTGCCCGTTTTTCCACCCAAAATCAGCACGTTTCGGGGTTGCGCAACGCCCGCGAGTACCGCGTTGCGGTACGCCTTGTACCCGCCGACGAGCGTACTAACGGACATGCCCGCCGTTTCGAGCAACCAAGCGAAACTACCCGAGCGCATGCCCCCGCGCCAGCAGTGCACGAGTACCTCGCCGCCGTCGGGATTGAGTTGCTGGCTTTCCTCCACGAATTGCGCCAGCTTCGGCCCCACCAGTTCCAGCCCGAGCAGTACCGCCGCGTCGCGCCCGACCTGTTTGTACCGGGTACCCACCTGTGCCCGCTCGGCGGCGTCGAACAGTGGAATGTTGACGGCATCCGGTACGTGCGCGTGCGCGTACTCACCCGGCGACCGCACGTCAATGACGGGCCGGGTACGGGCCTTTTCGAGGAAGTCGGCGGGGGCAAGGGGCGTAGGCATACGGCGAAGCAAACGAAAAAACCCTTACCAAAGCTGGCAAGGGTTTTTTCAGTACCGAAGGCGGGACTCGAACCCGCATGACCGTGAAGTCACACGCCCCTGAAACGTGCGTGTCTACCAATTCCACCACTTCGGTTCGTTACGGGGTGGCAAAACTAAGCCATTTCCCTAAAAATGCCGCAGGCCGTTTGCAAAAATTTATTTCCGGTGGCGGAAACTTCTCCGATCGCCAACCGCTTAAAAAATCCCGGCCCCGACCGGGCAAAATTCAAACCTTCGCATCTCGTTTGGGGTCTTTTTCGTAGATAGTTTTGGCATTGAAATCAGCGCCTTTTCATGAAAAGAAACGTTTACCAGTACACAATGGCGGCGGTTATTTGCATGGGTCTGGTGGCAGCGATGCGCCGGACCGAGTGGGACCCGACCTTCGGGCGAATCAATGACGACGTGCTCCGCAACGGCCGGGCGTACGAAACGCTCGCCGAAGCGTCGCAGACGATCGGCCACCGGCTGACGGGCAGCCCCAACGGCCACCGGGCCGAGCAGTACGCGCACGATTTGCTCCACAGTTACGGCTTCGAGCGGGTGGAATACCAGCCGTTTTCGGTCGAAGCCTGGAGCCGCGATACGGTCACGCTGGCCATCGCCCCGCGCAAAAGCGACAATTTCCGCGACGTGCCCGTCGTCTCGCTGGCGCACTCGCCTGTTGAAGCGAACGTCAGCGCGGATCTGATCGACGTGGGTAACGGACTCGAAGGCGATTTCATCGAAAATCGGGAGCGCATCAAGGGACGTGTGGTTCTGGTCAACATTGGGTTGCTGGCCCCATTCAAGGGCAGTCGCAACCTGCACCGCTCCGAAAAAACGGCGCTGGCGATTCAGTACGGCGCGGTCGGCGTAATCATGGTCAACACGGCACCAGGGAACATTCTGCTGACGGGTACGGCCTCGGTCACCGGATCGCTGATTCCGATTCCTTCGGTCTGCGTTTCGCTCGAAAGCGGGCAGCAGATTCGGGAGTGGATGAAGGAGGAGAAACTGATGGCGGTGGTCGACATGCGCAACCGCAGCCAGGTCATCAACGCCCGGAACGTCGTCGCGACGATCAAGGGTCACGGGCTGGCGCGGGAGAAAATCGTTGTCGGCGGGCACCTTGACTCCTGGGACCTGGCGACGGGTGCCATCGACAACGGCATCGGTTCGTTTTCGGTACTCGACCTGGCGCGGGTGTTCAAGTCGCTCAAACTGAAGCCAAAGCGGACCATCGAATTCGTCCTGTTCATGGGCGAAGAGCAGGGACTGCTCGGCTCAAAAGCGTACGTGCGCGAAGCCAAGGCGCACGGCCAGCTCGACCGCATCCGGTACATGGTCAACCTCGACATGACCAACAACCCGAAGGGGTTCAACGCCTCAGGTCGCGACGAGATGGTCCAGTTTCTGGATGAAGTGGGCAGGCAGATTCAGCGCATCGATCCGGCGTTTCCCAACACCAACAGCAACCAGGCCGGCCTGCACTCCGACCACCAGCCCTTTCTGCTCGAAGGTATCCCGACGCTTTCGCCTTCGGGCAGCCTGGCCCCGAACGTACTCAACTGCTACCACGCCGACTGCGACCGAATCGACCTCGCCAATCGCACCGAGATGCAGAACACGGTACGTTACACGGCTATGTTGCTCTACGCCCTCGCCGATGCTCCTACCCTCCCCGCCCAACGCCTCGGCGACACCGAAACGCGGGATTTCCTGGCGAAGCAGGGCCTCAAAAACGCGCTCCTCATCGGCAAGGAATGGCGCTGGCCGGAGTCGGGGGAGGGGAGTGCGAAGTGAGAAAATTTTAGATGAGAGACGTTAGACGCTGGACGTTAGACTTTGGACAAGGCATTTGTCTTTTGTTTAACATCCAGCGTCTAACATCTTAAAAAATCAAAAACTCACCCCCGCTCTAACGACGAAGCGGTTGTACCGATTTTCCATCACCGTTTTTGCCCCAAAATCACCCGAAACCTGCGAGCGGACGTACTGGTGTTTGTAGCCGAAACTCCAGACGAAATCGGTCTTGGTACGGCTGCGGAAGCGCAGGCCGAGCATGGGATTGAGGTGCAGCCCGCCGTGCAGGTCGGAGAAGCCCTCGCGGCTCATGGCCCAGGTCATACCCTGACCGGCGTCGAGAGCGTAGGTCAGGGCACGGCGCTTGCCGCGGGTGAGGTCGCCGCGGAGGCCGAGCGAGACGGGAATTAAAATGCGCGTCGAGTACCAGTCGGCTCCAACGGTCAGGCCCACGGCCAACGCCCGTCCGAGGCGGTACCCGTTGAAACTACTCAGCGTGAAATTGGCGCGATTGGCCAGCCGGGTACCCGCCACATTGACGTGCCCGAGCAGTAACCCCGCCTCGGTGACGTTGTGGTACCCGCGCCGGTAGAGCCGGGTACCGACGGAGTCGGATTGGGCGAGGGCGGAGGTACCGGTTAGGAGGATTAGGAATAGGAAAATGTGCTTCATGTCCGATTCAGTTTAGAAAGTACGAGACGGTGAGCTGGAAGTCTTGATAGTACGCGACGGACTGGCGACCCATTTCCTCAGCATAGGCATTGAGAAAACCACGCTGATAACGCAGTTCGGCAGCAAACCGTCCCCAAATCGGTACCTCCAGACTTAGCGCGCCGCCCACATCCACTCGACGCAAGGTTCGCTCCGGCTGGTGGTTAATTTTCGACGCGGTTTGATTTTCGGTACTCACGTCTTCGGTGTGGTTCAACCGGTAGCTGACATAGGCACCCGCCGCGACCCGACCCAACGACCCAATCCGGTACTGAAGGAGTACTGGCAACGTGAGAGAATGCGTTTTCAGGACTAATTTCCCATTAACTGGAAGGACTGAACTCAACGAGACCAGGTGGGTTACGCTACCTCGTTCCTGGTAATTGAGTTCGGTACGAACGCCCCACAAACCTGCACCTTCCCGGCAAAGCCCAATTCCTCCAACAGGCCCGAACAACAAACCATTGCCGGTGGGAGTAGTCGTGTAAAAAAACGGCTTGGATTGGGGCAAGCCAGAAGGAGCAACAAGCGACGTTACCCGCACCGCATCCGGACCCGCATAATGCGCCGAGTTTACCCCGCCCCGAACGTAAAACCGAGTCTTCTGCGCCTGCGCCGAAACGGTACCGGCCAGCACGAGCAGCAAGCAAATCAGCCGTTTCACAGCGCGGCGGGTTTCACGTTCATCACACTCAGTAACTTCAGGTTCTTCGCATGCCGGTAATCGTACTGATACAGGCCTTTCTCGCCGATGACGAGCAGCGTACCGCCGAGCGGGATGACGTCGTACGCGTGGAGGTCTTTGAAGTGGCTGAGCAGTTCGATTTTCAGCGGGTCGGTGGCGCGGAGGGTTTTCAGGCCCTTGTCGCCCTCGCAGACGAACAGGGTACCCGCGTCGATACCCAAGCCGTACGGGCCTTCCATCGGGTAGCTTTTCAGGAGTACCGGCAGTTTCGGATTCGCCACGCTGACTACGTCGAGCTGATTCGTGAAGCCCCCGCAGGCAGTACCGCCCCGAAGCGTGACGTAAGCGATGTCGCCTTCGACCACCACCGGGTCGCAACTGCGCACGTGCGCGAACGTCGCCAATTCGGTGGGCTTGGCCGGGTTAGCATTGTTCATGATTTTCATGCCCGTCGTGGTTCCGATGAAGAGTTTGTCGCGGTACGGGAAGATGGTTTCGATACCGAAGCCGAGGCTGATTTTGTTGAGTGCCACCGGATTTTCGGACTGGTTGACGTCGAACAGTTGCAGGTTCTGCGGCGTGACGGCGTAGAGGTACCGGTCGTGCAGCGCGAAGCGAGCCATCGAACCGCCCTGCCCGTTGGGATTGCCCGACGAGCCGCCGTAGTTCGCCTTCGCCACGTCGCCACCCGCCATGCTGCTGTAATTGAACGTCGAATGGTACCCGTAGTACGGCAGTTTGATCGTCGGGTCGTCGCAGTCGGCCTCCTTCGTTTCAGTCACCCACTCGTAGCGGTAGTCGGTGATGACCTTGCGGTTAAAATCGTACTTCCAGTGCAGCCCGTCGACGGAGCCGTCGGGGAAGGCGTTTTCCACCCGCTTCACCAGCCGGACGTTCGTCGGTTCGGTGATGTCGAAGGCCAGAAAATCCACGAAACTATCGGCGTAGAGCACATTGCCGCGGACGGCGATGTCGGTGTTGCCGGGAATGTTCAAAAACCCAAGCATCCGGGGTGTGGCGGGGTTGCGGTTGTCGAGGATGTGAATCCCTTTTTTGAGTTCGTTGATGAACAAGTACGGCCCGCGCACGTAAATCTTGCCGGGGCGCTCCAGGTCGCGGGCGGGCAGCGAGCCGATGCTGGTGCGGAGTTCGTCGCTCGTGATGAAGTACTGCCGCTGTATCCGGTTGGTCACCGAGCGCAAGCAGCGGTCAGAGCAGGCGTTCAGCCCCGCCGCGACGAGTGCCCCGACGAGGAGCAGGCGGAGGGTGTGAGGAGGTAGAAGTTGGCGCATGGAAGTGGTTGGGGTTAGCGTATTGGAATCAGGTCGTTGAAGGCCGTTTCACGGGCAGCACGCTAAGTAACTTCAGGTTGTTCGGCTGGGAGGCGTCGTACTGGTAGAGGCCGTCTTTGCCGATGACGAGCAGGCGGGTACCCAGCGGGATGACGTCGAAGGCGTCGAGGTTTTTGAAGTGCTGAGTTTGCTCCAGGTTGAGCGGATTCTGAGCGCGGAAACTTTTCAGCCCATACGCACCCTCACAGACGTACAGCCGCGACGATTCAATCCCCAGCCCGTACGGATTCTGCATCGGGTACGTTTTAGCCAGGCGCGGATTGGCCGGACTCGACACGTCGACGACGTCCAGTTGGTTGCTCTGGGCTGCGCCGCACCGGCCCACCGCGCCCTGCGAGCGGAGTGTGACGTAGGCGTAATCCCCTTCGACGATGACCGGATCGCAGGCGCGGGCATGGGTGAACGTCGAAAGCCGGACCGGGTTTTCAGGATTGGCGTTGTCGTAAATGTGCATCCCGGTCGTCGAGCCGATGAAGAGTTTGTCGCGGTACGGGAAAATCGTCTCGATGCCCCAGCCGAGACTCACGCTTTTTCCCTTTTTGGGATCAGCCGGTTGGCTCACGTCGAAAAGCTGCATCGTGCTGTTCGTGACGGCGTAGAGCTGATTCCCCGTCAGGGCGAACCGGGCCATCGAGCCGCCCTTGCCCGAACCGCTCGCGCCCGACGAGGTGGGATTGGCGCTGCTGAACTGCACGGATCGGTCTTCCGCCGCCCAGCCACGGCCCCACCAGCTCGTCACGGCACCGTTGTCGCAGTCGGTTTCGTAGACTTCGGTTTTGAGCGAGACGTTGAAATCGGTGATGCGGGTGGGCGGATTCGTGGTCGTGCCGTTCCAGGTGGCGTCGGTGTACCAGTTGATGCCTTCGACCATGCCGCTCGGGAACGCGTTTTCGATGCGCTTCACCTCGCGCGGCGTAGCCGGATTGCTGATGTCGAAAACCAGAAAATCGGTGTAACTGTCGGCGAAGAGGTAGTTGCCCTTCACGGCTACGTCGGCGTTGCCGCGAATCGAAAGAAACGCCAGTGGTTTTGGGGTGCTCGGGTTGCGGTTGTCGATGACGTGCACGCCCGCCTTGACTTCGTTGATGAACAGGTAATCGCCCCAGACGTAGATTTTTCCGGGGTTAACGAGCGCCCGGCCCGGCTGGAGGTCGACGCCCAATTGCCGGAGTTCGGCCATTGACACCGTGAAGGGCGTTTGCTGCCGGAAGGTCCGGCTTTCCTGGCAACGGTCTTCGCAGCCACTCAGCAGCGACGCGCCACCGAGGAGTACCGCCCCGAGGCGGAAACGTAGAGTTGGTTTCATGGATTGAAACGGGTTTGGTTTTTACAATCCGCCCACCAACTCCTTGCGCTGGTCAGCGGCTTACTCGTACTGGTACTTCGACACGATGCCGTCCTGCGTGACCTGTGTGGGGTACCCGGCGGCGTTATACTGATAATTCAGGGCGCGGTCGTAGTTGGGCGAAGGACCCGTGAAGGCATTCAGGTACTCGTATTTCTCCCGCGTGGCATTGTTCGGACTCAGGAACGCCGCCGAAAACTGAAGCCGCCCGACGGCCCGGAACGGATTGGGCTTGTCGTCGTACTCGTAGCTGAGGCGGCTCAGGGTCTGGTTGTTACCCAGGAACGATTCGATCTTGCTGACGTTTCCCCGTCCGTCGTACGTGTAGGTATCGTAGCTGCTAAGCGTGTAGCCGCCGTTACCGTTCGCTCCGCGCAGGTTGACCCGCGTCACGCGCCCACTGCCGTCGTACTCAAACGTGTTCTGACTCGTCGGTACGGTACTGGTCCCCACGACCTGCGCGGTGTTCATGGTTTCAATTTTTCCGGCGGCGTTGTAACTCAGCGCCTGCTGGCTGCGCGTCAGGATGTTGCCGATGGCCGTCGTCACGTCGACCCGCTCCAGACGCCCCTGCGCGTCGTAAGCGTAATCTTCGGTTCGCGTTGGCAGCGAGCTACCCGGCGTGTACTGCTTCACACTGACCAGCTTTTTATCGGTACCGTACCCGTACTCCGCCGTGAGCTGACCGCTTTCGTTCGTGACCCGAGTCAGCCGCGGGGTGTTTGTGTTTCCACCGGGATTGCTGCCCGGCGCGGGGTCGTTTTTCTTTCGGCAATCGGCCAGCGCGACGGTCAAGACGGCGAAGCAGAGGAGCAGGCGAGGAGTCATTAATCGAGTACGTTTGAATGCGTTTGAAAATCGTTGAGGTAGTAACGACAAAAACCCCATCAAACTTCCCCAAACCCCGTCAAACCTGCTCAAACTTTTTACTTCGTCGCACACGTTCCGTCCACGCACCCGACCGTCGGCGGCATCACCATCGCGCAATCCGAAGCCTTGCCGTACTTCACATTCAGTTCCCGTTCGAGTTGATTGTACGCGTCAACTTTCTCCGTCAACGTCTTCAGATCGGCGGCGTTGAGCGAGTAGACGAGGTACGTCCACGGCCCGCCGCAGGGTTTCGCGCCGAATCCGATGGCCCCACACGTGCGATCCGGCGCGCAGGATTTGTTGGCGACCAAGGCCCGGATTTCGGTTTCCCGATTTTTAAGGTCACCGAACTCGGCGTTTTCGGAGAGTTCTTCTTTTTCACAGGAGGCCGAACCAAGGGTACTCAGAAAAAACAAACTCAGAATCGTGACGAAGGCATTTTTCATGGCAGATGGAATCGGTAAAGTGAAACGAAGGTTGAATCCAGCTCGCGTCTGATTTCAAAACGCAGGACACCCCAAGTGATGGGTCGGTTGGAAGGGTACCAGAAAAATTTTAACGAAACGCAGCCCTGACGTATTACCCCACCGTTAACCGTCCATCCGTAGTCTTCTCAAAATCATAACGGTACCTTCATCGTAAGCTTACGAGCGGGGTGGTACTTTGCAAAATGCAACTGATTACCCATTTCCGTACCATCGTGCTTTCCGACCTTCACCTGGGGTCGAAAGGATCGAAGGCGAAAGAAGTGACGCACTTTCTGAAACGGTACACGTGCGACCGCCTGCTTCTGAACGGGGACATCATTGACGGCTGGCAATTGAAAAAGTACGGTACCAGTTGGAAGAAACGCCATACCGCCTTTTTCCGCCAGGTACTGAAACTGATTGAGGACTACGACACGAAAGTGATTTACCTCCGCGGCAATCACGACGATTTCCTCGACCACGTCCTGCCGCTTAAAATCGGCAAGTACTTCAGCATCCGTCGCGATTACGTGCTCAAAACGAAGGGCGGCCGCCGGTACTACGTCACGCACGGCGACGTCTTCGACAGCGTCACCACCAACCTGAAGTGGCTCGCGTACCTCGGCGACGTGGGCTACAACCTGCTCCTGGGCCTCAACAAGCTGTACAACCAGTGGCGCACCTGGCGCGGACTGCCGTACTACTCGCTGTCGCAGGAAATCAAGCTGAAGGTGAAAGCCGCCGTGAGCTACATTTCCGATTTCGAGGAAAAACTGGCCGAACTGGCCAAAGCCAAGGGCTGCGAGGGCGTCATCTGCGGACACATTCACCAGCCCGCGATCCGGATGATCGGCGACGTGGAATACCTCAACTCGGGCGACTGGGTCGAATCGCTCTCGGCGCTCGTCGAAGACCACGACGGGAACTGGAGCCTGGTTTATTTCCAGACGACCCACGAAGAAAAGCAGGGCCCGAAGGAACAAGATGACCTGGATCTCCCGACCGAGTCGGACGAGGACGACCTGCCCGACGAGCAGGAAATCGCGTTGCTGCAAAGCCTGCTGGCCTTGAGCCACGTGAAGCAGTAAACTCGGTTACGGGTTAAAAGTTACGGGTGAAGCGTCCGGTGCGTCGCCACCTAACTCGTAACTTTTAGCCCGTAACTCGTAACCATGAAATTCCTCTTCTTCATCCAGGGCGAAGGGCGGGGGCACCAGACGCAGGCGATTGCGCTGTACGAACTCCTGCGGCGGGCCGGGCACGAGGTCGTGGCGGGCATCGTCGGGACGACCGACGGGCGGGGCATCGCGTCGCTGCTGCGCGAAGGATTGCCGTTTGAACTCGTGGAGGTACCCAGTCCGGCGCTGCTGTACAGCCCGACGAGCAAATCGCTGGCCGTAGGGCTGACGCTTCGAAAAAATACCCGGCGCATTCCTGATTTTCTGCGCTACACGGCCCAAATCGACGAAACCGTGCGGCGGTACCGGCCCGACGTCATCGTCAATTTTTACGAAATGATGTGTGGGGTCTGGCAGATGCGGTACCGCAGCCCGGTACCCATCATGAGCGTGGCGCACCAGTACCTGCTCCAGCACCGCGACTTCCGGCTGCCCGCCACGCGCTGGGTACACCGGCGCATCATCAACACCGTCACGCGGTTGAGTGCGCTCGGTACTACGCGGAAGCTGGCGCTGTCGTTTTACGATTTCCCGGACGATGCCGACGCGGGGATTTACCCGGTACCGCCGCTGCTCCGGCCCGAGGTACTTCGGTTGCACTCCGAAAACGAGGGTTTCCTGCTGGCCTACATGACGCACTTCAAACTGGGCCAGGACCTCATCGACTGGCAGCGAACGCGACCCAACGTGGCCATTCACGCGTTCTGGGATCACCCCGAACACCGGTCCGACTGGTCGCCGCAGCCGGGGCTGACGTTCCACCCCATCCACGCCGCGCGGTACCTCGACTTCATGCGGCGTTGCCGGGGGTTGGTCAGCACGGCGGGGTTTGAGTCGATTTGCGAGGCGATGTACCTCGGCAAACCAGCAATGCTGATTCCGGTACCCGGCCACTTTGAGCAGGCCTGCAACGCCTTCGATGCTGAGGCGGCCGGGGCGGGTATTCGGGCGCGTTCATTTACCGAACTCGACCGCTTCCTGACGTACCTCGACGGGCATACGCCCGGTTTTTCGGCTTTTCGCACCTGGCACGCGCAGACCGAAAAGCGGTTGCTGCGGCACCTGACCGACGTAGCGGGATAGTTCGGGAAAACGTGTAGGTTTGGGCAAACCCTAACCTGTTTTCATGAATTACGCCCTGCTTTTTGACGTTGCCAACGCGCTGGTTTTACCCCAATGGCTGCTGATGGTGTTTGCCCCGCGCTGGTCGGGTACGCGCTGGTTGCGACGCTCGCTCCTGATTCCAGTAGCCTTGGGAATTTTGTACGCATTTCTGCTCGGATTCGGCAGTGCAGCACCCGGCGGCGGGTTGGATTTCGCGGCCTTTGGCTCGCTGGCGGGCATTAAAAAATTGTTCGGTTCGGGATCGGATCCGCTGCTGCTGGCGGGCTGGGTGCACTACCTGGCGTTTGATTTGCTGGCCGGTTCGTTCGTGCTCCGCGATTCGCAGAAGCGACGGATTGGACACGGCTGGATTGTCGTGCCGCTGGCTTTCTGTTTTATGCTCGGACCCGTCGGGCTGGTGCTGTACTGGCTGGTGCGGGTGGTGAAGACGGGAAGTCTGGTGGGGGAGGAGGAATGAGGTTACGGGGGGAGGGTTAAAGGTTACAGGTTAAAAGTTATGGGTCATCTTTCCTGAAACCTTTAACCCTCCCCCCGTAACCTCCGCCCCCTACGCCTCGTTCTGCTCCCGAATCACGTCCACGAATTTTTTCAATTCTTTTTGCCGTGCTTCGCTCGACGGCGGGTACTCCATCTTCAGGCTCTGCAAGGTTTTCAGGACAATCTGGCTCACGATGAGCCGCATGTTTTTCTTGTCGTCAGCGGGGATGACGTACCAGGGGGCGTGCGGGGCAGCGGTTTCGTTGATGGCGTCTTCGTAAGCCTGCTGGTAGGCGTTCCAGAAATCGCGCTCGCGGACATCACCTTCCTCAAACTTCCAGTTTTTGGCCGGGTCTTCGATGCGAGCGATGAGGCGGTCGGCCTGCTCTTCCTTCGAAACGTTCAGGAAAAACTTGACGACCACGATGCCGTTGTGGTGGAGGTACCGCTCAAAGTCGCGGAGGGCTTCGTAGCGGTGTTGCCAGACCTGATCGAGGTCCTTGGAAAATTCAGCCGGTAATCGCTGGGTTGCCGACAGGATTTCAGGATGGACTTTCACGACGAGTACCTCCTCGTAGTAGCTCCGGTTGAAGATGCCGATGGTACCCCGCTCGGGTAGGGCGAGCGTCGTGCGCCAGAGAAAATCGTGCTCCAGTTCGGCTTCGGTCGGGCGTTTGAAGTTGTGAATCTTCACCCCGAACGGATTTACGCCACTCATCACGTGCTGGATGGTACCGTCCTTGCCCGCCGCGTCGAGCGCCTGAAACACGAGCAGCAGCCCGTACCGGTTGTGCGCGTACATCCGCGATTGCAGCTCGTCGATTTCCTCGCGGTACTCGGCCAGCCGGTCCTGGTAGTCGGCCTTGTCGGCGTAGTGGTCCTTAATTTTGGTCGGGGCCTTTTTGAGTTGGAACGGCTTCTGGCCGGTGTGGGCGAAGTCGGCGGGGTCGATGTCGAGTTTCATGCGGGGCAAACTTTAGCGGTACCGAGGGCGTTCTACCCATACCTAAACTTTTATTCCAGGCCATGAATCAAACCCAATCGAGTACCCCAACCCAATCTCCAGACGCCGCGGGTACCCCGCAACTCGCCACCTTTGGCGCGGGTTGTTTCTGGTGCGTCGAGGCCGTTTTTCAAAACCTCGACGGTGTGCTGAAGGTCGAATCCGGCTACGAAGGCGGGGCCAAGGCCAACCCGACGTACCGCGAGGTCTGCTCGGGTCAGACGGACCACGCCGAGGTGATCGAAGTGACGTTCGACCCGTCGAAAATCGCGTACGAAGAACTCCTCGAAGTTTTCTGGAGAACCCACGACCCCACCACGCTCAACCGCCAGGGGGCCGACGTAGGCACGCAGTACCGCTCGGTGGTCTTTTACCACAGCGACGAGCAGCGCCAACTGGCCGAAAACTGGAAGGCAAAACTCAATGCCGAGGGCGTTTTTCCGAATCCGATTGTTACCGAAATCAGCCCGGCTCAGCCGTTTTACAAAGCCGAAGACTACCACCAGAATTACTTCAACGAGCACGGCTACGAGCCGTACTGCCAGGTCGTCATCCGGCCCAAGGTGGATAAGCTGAAGAAAGTATTCGCTGACAAGCTGAGGAAATAAAATTGCGGAGTTCGGATTGCGAACTGCGGATTGATTTCAACCTCTAATCCGCAGTTCGCAATCCGAACTCCGCACTCATTAAAATCCGCCCGTATCGTAAAAACTACGGCGGCGGCTGATTTTGAGATCGCGGAGGATGGCCGACTGCACGCGCAACTCGAAGTTGTAGTTGCCACTGCGGAGGTTCTGGGCGATGGGCGTCCAGTTGAACGTCGCCTCCCAGCAGTGCAGGTTGCGCACGATGCCGATCTGCGTGAGCGAGGGTGCCCCGGCCACGAAGTCGTACCCCGAGCTAAACGTCACTTTCCACTTGTCGGTCAGGCTCAGGTCGCCCGAAAAATTGAACGTCTGCGTGGTTTGGGCGCGCTGGAGGCCGTATTTGGCGTAGGCAAAGTTGTAATTCACCGACAGCGTCCAGGGCACGCTCCAGTCGATGTACGCCTGCGGGTTGTTCTGCACGAAGCGAATTTGCTCCTCCGTCAGGCCCGCCTCTTCACCGGTTCGGCGCTGCTGTTCGGCTTTTTTCTTGCGGTCGGTTGAGGGCTGGAAGCTCGTGCTGAAGGCAATGTTCATGGCGTTCAATTGCGCCAGCCCCTGCCCGGCCTGCCAGCGGTACCGGTCCACGCGCCGCCCGACGGTATTTTCGCCGAGGCCGTCGTTGACGTACACGTACGGATCGAAGGCCGAGGAAAAACTGATGTTGTATTTTTTGAGAATGAGCGTGTTGGCGTTGAGGGTAATGGTTGACAGTTTGAACTCGGTCGCGGCGAAGTTGTAGCTGCCGTTCAGGCTGAGGTTGTCGAGCAGGTTAATTTTCTCGAAGGCCTTCTTCGCCGTATCCGACTTGGCCCGCACCCGGGCTTCCAGCGTGTTGACGAGCGAGAAACTCGCCGCGTAGGTTTGGATTTCGGTACCCGTGTAGCCGGTGAATCGAGAAAGGTTGCGCGTTTCACCGGTCCGGTTGATCTGAACGTTTTTGTAAAAATCAAATCGCGCATCTGCAAACGCGGGTGAGTAGCTCAGGCTGATCGAGGGTGCGAAGGTGTGCCGGATAGCGTCGAGCCGTCCGAAATTTTTAAAATTGAAGGTACCGTACACCCGCGTGTTCAGGCTGATGGCCGTCGAGAAGTTGTACGTCGGGAAAAAGCCGCTCGTCGTGTCCACGCGCACGGCGTCGAGCGAATCGACGTAGTTGAAATCGAGTCGTTTCGTATAAAAATCACCCTGGAAACTAAAGCTCGGCGTCAGGTTGATGTACCGGGCGATTTTGAAGTTGGGCAGCGTAACGGGTATCGAGTACGTCGTGCGCACCTGGGCGAATTTGAGTACCTGATCGAACTGCTTGAAGAAATCCAGCCGCGTTTCCTGGGTACTCAGCGCCGGGTTGACGATGGTCGGACCGAGCGTGTCGGGGTTCACGCGTTCGGAAAGGCCCGCGACTTTGAAGCCCGTGTTGTTGCTGAAACTGGGCCGGATGATGTTGGTCAGGTCGGCGGTGGCACTCAGGCTGAGGCCCAACCGGAATGATTCGTACCAGGCAGGCGTCACGGCGCGCTTGCGCTTGAGCGGCTGAAACTGGTTGACGCCGACGTTGAACCCCGCCCCGGCGGTTACTTCGCCCGTCGTCACGTTCTGGTTAATCCGCAGGCTGCTGCTCGACGTCACCAGTTGACCAAAGTTGCGCGAGTACTGCACCGACGAGCCAAAGACGTTCGAGAGGTACCGGTTGAGGTTCTGCTCGTTGTTGCGGATGTAGTTGCTGCTACTCAGGTCGACGGAGGCCGAAAAGCTCTGGTTGCCCCGCGACACCGGCGCGTGCGACCACTGAATGCGGAAGTCGTTGGATCCCTGCGCCAGCGGTCCGTACTCCTCGCCCGAGGAGTTTTTGTTAAAAATCAGGTTGAAATTTCCGCTGTACCGGTACCGCTTGAGGTAGTTGCCGGCGGTACCCACGCCCCAGCCCCCGCGCGAGTAAATCTGCCCCGTGAAGCGCAGGCTCAGGTTGTCGTTGACGGCCCAGTAGTACCCAAAATCGCGGAGGTAAAAGCCGCGGTTGCGCGGTTCCTCGCCGTAATTGCCCACGATGATGCCCGACTTGCGCGTGGCCGAAAACGGGAAAAAGCCAAACGGGAGCCCGAGCGGCAGGGGTACGTCGGCGATGACGAGGTTAAACGGCCCCGAAATCACCTGCTTATTGTCGCCCTTGCCCTGCACGAGTTTGATGCGCGGGGCGGAAATGCCGTAGTGCGGGTGCACGAGGTCGCAGGTGGTGTAAAAAGCCCGGCGGATGTAGAAATTATTGGAACTGTCTTTTTTGACCGACGTCCCGCGTACGTTGCCCTCGCCCTGTTTCGTGACGATGCCCTTGATGTACGAGCGGCGCGACTTGAAGTTGTACCGAATTTCGTTCGTGTTGTACTTGTCCTGACCCGACTCGAAGATGGGCTCGCCGCGCATTTTTCCGGTAGAATCTTTCGTGCCGCGGGCGTAGACTTCGTTGGTTTTCCAGTTGAGCCGGATGTAGTCGGCCGTCAGGTGAATGTCGCCGTAGTCGACTTTGGCGTTGCCGAATAATTCGACGATGCGCTCGTCGACGTTTGAAATGGTCGAGTCATCGGCGTAGTAGTCAACCCGCGTTTCAAGGTCGCTGGCGCGGCGGAGTGAATCCTGAAGGTTGAGTTCGATGCGCCGTTTGGCCGAGTCTTCGGGTGTCAGCGGTTTACTCGTCAGCGGATTGGGTACCATCCCGAACGGTACGGTTCCGGGGCGGCGGGTGGGCGAGACGCGGGTGGTGTCCTGTGCCCAGGCACCGAAGGCCAGCAGGTAGCAGCAAAGGAGCAGAAGCCGCCGCAAAATAAGGAGTCCGTTTTTGGGGTTATACTAAAAAAATTACATTTGTAACCAAGTTATTCGCTTGAGTCACCGCGTTTTCCGCCGTTCTGAGTCGTTTTTAAGGATCCCCTTCCAGACGCGTAGCCAGCAAAAGTAGCCATGCCCCTGCATACCGAACGTCGACCTTCCAAAAAAATCCTGTTAAAGTTTGTTAACCGATTCGCCGTTCTGGCGCTGGTCGTGGGGGTGAGTAGTTTTGAGGAACGGCGCAACCCCTACGAGTTCCGTACGGTGGTCATCGACTCGGGCCACGGCGGCAAAGATGCGGGCTGCATCGGACCGGGTGGTACCCGGGAGAAAAACGTGGCGCTCCGCATTGCCCTCGAACTCGGGCAGCGCATTAAGGAAGCCTACCCCGACGTCAAGGTAGTGTACACCCGCAAGACCGACGTATTTATCGAACTCCACGAGCGCAGCGCCATCGCCAATCGCAACCGCGCCGACTTGTTCATTTCCATCCACTGCAACTCGGTCGCCGGTCGGAAGACCGGTCCGTACGGCACCGAGACCTTCGTGATGGGTTTGCATAAATCGGAGGGAAACCTGGAGGTCGCCAAGCGCGAAAACGCGGTTATTCTCCAGGAAGAGAATTACAAGAAAACGTACAAGGGATTTGACCCCAATTCGCCCCTGGCGCACATCATGCTGACGAACTACCAGAGTGCGTACCTCGCCAGCAGCGTTGAGTTTGCTTCCAAAGTGGAGAGCCAATTTAAGCAAACCAGTCGGCACAGCCGGGGCGTAAAACAAGCCGGACTTCTCGTGCTTTGGGAAACGGCCATGCCCGCCGTGCTGATTGAGGCCGGGTTTCTTTCCAATCCCGCCGAAGAGAAATTTATGAAGTCGGAGGCGGGCCAGCAGAAACTGGCCGGGGCGATTTTCAGGGCCTTCGAGCAGTACAAAGAAGATCGGGAAGCGCAGTAGCGAGTGCGCCGGTTTTAGAATTCTTCCTCCTCGCTTTCCTCCTTTTTACGGGCCTTGTTGTCGTAGATGACCTTGCCTTTGCTGTCGTACTCACGCAACACGACGGGTTCGGCGGCGTCCCACTTGTCCTTGCCGTATTGGGTATCTTTTTTCGTGCGCCCGCCCGAGCCGAACTGGTGGTATTCGCGCCAGAGGCCCACTTTCACCGAATCGTCGAAGCGACCTTCTTCCTGCAACTGACCGCCTTCGTAAAACGAACGGTACAGCCCCGTGACCTTGCCATACTGAACGGGCAAAATTTCCTTGATTTTCTTTTTCGCCTCGTCGTAGTACGTCATGCGCGAATCGTTCGGGAAGCCGTGCGCGAAGTGCTGCTTGTCTTTCAGCGTAAAGTCGGGGTAAAAACTCTCCCAGCGCCCGTGCTTGGTACCCACGAAGTAGTACCCTTCTTCGATGAGCGCCTCGCCGACAAACTTCCGGTACGGCCCGTGCAGAATCTGGGCGTATTCCTTGTCCTTGATGACTGAGGTCGTGACGCGCCCGGCGCGCTCGTCGTACCAGTACACGTCTTTGGCGTAGGGACTGGGTACCTGGTAGTCCTTCAGCACGAAAAACTCCTCGGTCGTGACGCGTTCGCCCGCCCCGATTTTATTGACGACGTGCGTGATGGGTACCCCTTCGTACTCGTTGCGGGCGTAATTGCTGACGGGCTTCGGGCCTTTTTTCTTTTTCTTCGGAGCGATGACCTTCAAACCCAGGTCGGGCAAATCGTCCGTCGCCAGCGCGTCACTTCCCGAATTGGAGGCGCTTTTTGCCAGCGGCGCATCGACGGGCAGCACACTGCTCAGGCCCGACTTGCGTCCGCTTTTCTGAATGGCGGGTTTTTTGCGCGACGTAAGCAGGCTGCTGTCGGCAGGGGTTTGCGCCCGGCTGGCGGGGGATGCAAGCCAGCAAATCAGAGCCAGAAAGCCGAAAAAAGGGAAAAGGACCGAAGTAATCTTTCGCATTTGGGCGGCGAGGGGCACCTTCGGCCCCGGCTGTTTTGTTAGCTTTGCAACGTAAAGTTCGGACAATCCGGTATTTATCTTTCCATTTCGTTTCATCAAACACCAACTCTATCGTGGAAAAATCCGCCAAAGTCTACATTGCCGGTCATCGGGGCATGGTCGGATCAAGTATTTTGCGCAAGCTGGAGAAGGAAGGCTTCACTAATTTCGTCCTGCGCCGTTCGAGCGAACTCGACCTGCGCGACCAGGCCGCCGTCCGGGAATTTTTCGAGACTGAACGTCCTGAGTACGTGTTCCTGGCCGCGGCGAAAGTTGGCGGCATTCAGGCTAACAACGTGTACCGCGCCGATTTTCTGTACGAAAACCTGATGATTCAAAACAACGTCATCGACTCAGCCTACCGGGTCGGGGTTAAGAAGTTGTTGTTTCTGGGTTCGTCCTGCATTTACCCCAAACTGGCCCCGCAGCCGCTCAAGGAAGAGTACCTGCTGACGGGCTTGCTCGAACCGACGAACGAGCCTTACGCCATCGCCAAAATTGCGGGCATCAAACTGTGCGAAGCGTACCGAAGTCAGTACGGCTGCCATTTCATTTCGGCCATGCCGACGAATCTCTACGGCCCGAACGACAACTACGACCTCGCCAATTCGCACGTACTGCCCGCGCTGATCCGCAAGTTTCACGAAGCAAAGCTCAACGGCAGCCCGACCGTTGAAGTATGGGGGACGGGTACCCCGCGCCGCGAATTCCTCCACGCCGACGACCTCGCCGACGCCTGCTACTACCTCATGGAAAATTACGACGAGGCCGAACTCGTCAACGTGGGTACCGGCGAAGACGTCAGCATCCGCGAACTGGCCGAACTCGTCCAGCGCATCGTCGGCTACGAGGGCGAAATCGTCTGGAACGCGAGCAAACCCGACGGTACCCCGCGCAAGCTGATGGACGTCAGCAAACTGCACGGTACCGGCTGGCGACACCGGATCGAACTCGAAGACGGCATCCGCGCGGTTTACGAAAAATTCGCCGAGCACGAGGAGGTACGGGTGATGTGAACTAAGTTTTGAAAGCGAAAACGGGCCTGGCAAACTGCCAGGCCCGTTTTCGCTTTCAGATGACATTCAACCGTCTCCGCACGTACACCTGCGCAAGCATCGTCAGCTTCTGGTAATCGGGCACCCGGATGCGCTCTTCCTTGATGCGCGCCGCGGGCAGTCGCTTGATTTTGTCGAAGAGCCGGAGGTAGTACTGATAGGCGAGGTACACCCCGAGGCGGGCGTCCTTCGGCAGTTGGCGAATGCCCCGGTAGGCGGCGTCAAAATCCTGCTGAATGTCGGCTTCGATGAGGTGCTTGGCGTCTTTCGTGAAGTCCTCAAAATCGACGCCCGGAAAGTATACCCGACCCCGTTCCTGGTAGTCGGACTTTAAATCACGGAGGAAATTGACTTTCTGAAACGCCGCCCCCAGCCGCCGGGCATCGTCGCGCAGCCGGTCGTACAACGCCGCGTCGCCTTCGCAAAACACCCGCAGGCACATCAGCCCGACCACCTCCGCCGAGCCGTAGATGTACTCCTGGTACCCGTCTTCGGAGTAACCGGTACGAGTCAGGTCCATTTCCATGCTCCGCAAAAACGCCGCGATGAGCGGGCGGTCAATGCCGTACGTGTTGACGACTTTTTGGAACGAATGCAGGACGGGATTCAGGCTGATGCGCTCGTCGAGGGCTTGGTACGTGTCGGCGATGAAACGGTCGAGGAGGCGTTTCTGGTCGAATTCGTAAAACGTATCCACGATTTCGTCGGCGTACCGCACAAACCCGTAAATCGCGTAAATCGGCAGGTGAAACCGCCGCGCCAGCGTCTGAATGCCGAGCGTGAACGACGTGCTGTACTGCTGCGTGATGAGCTTACTGCAACCCAGCGTGGTTTTTTCGAAGAGTTCGAGCATGGGAATCGGGGGAGGCGATTCTACGGGGTAACGGACTCGGCGGCTCGCGGACGTGTGCGGGGGTACTCTTTCCCGACCTCATCGGCCACGACCAGCCCCGAAATTAGCGAAGGCGGTACCCCCGGCCCCGGCACGGTGAGCTGACCGGTGTAGTACAGGTTCTGAACTTTCCTACTTTTCAGCGACGGTTTCAGAAACGCCGTCTGCCTCAGCGTGTTCGCCAGCCCGTAGGCATTGCCCTTGAAGGCGTGGTAGTCGGCCACGAAATCGCGGTGGGCGTAGGTACGCTTGAACACGACGTGGCTACGGACGTCGTGCCCGACGTACCGTTCCAACCGTTCCATGATGAGCTGGTAGTACCGCTCGCGCACGTCCTCGGTGTCGCCGTCGAGACCGGGCGCGACGGGGATGAGCAGAAACAGGTTTTCGCAACCTTCCGGCGCCACCGACGGGTCGGTTTTCGAGGGGGCCGACACGTAAAATAGCGGTCGGCTTGGCCAGGCGGGTTCGGTGTAGATTTCGTGGGAATGAACGGCGAAATCCTCGTCGAAAAATAGGTTGTGGTGCAGCAATTTCTCCACGCGCCGGTCCACGCCGAGGTAGTACAGCAGACTCGACGGGGCCAGTACCCGCTCCTTCCAGTACTGCTCGGAGTAGTTGCGGTACCGCGGTTCGAGCAACTGATCGTCGACGTGGTGGTAATCCGCTCCCGCCACGACGGCCTCGGTCGGGAAGGTACCCCGGCTGGTTTTGAGTGCCACGGCCCGTCCATTTTCGACAATAATCTGCTCGACGGCCGTGTCGTACCGAAACCGTACGCCCCGCTCCTCGGCTAAGCTGACCATGCCGCGCACGATTTCGTGCATGCCGCCCATCGGGTACCAAGTGCCGAGCGCGATTTCGGCGTAGTTCATCAGGCTGTACATCGCGGGCGTGTTCTGCGGGATGGCCCCGAGGAACAGCACCGGAAATTCCATCAGCTTGAGGATGCGCTCGTTCCGGAAAAATTTGCGGATGTGGCCGTGGAACGATTGCAGTACGTCCAGCCGCGTGACATCGGCAAGCAGCTTCAGACTCAGGAATTCGGTGAGGCTGCGGCTGGGTTTCCAGACGAAGCGGTTCATGCCCACTTCGTATTTGTAGGCCGCCTGCGATAGAAACTCCCGGAAGCGCGGACCACAACCCGGTTCAAGCGCTTCAAAAAATTCCGTCAACCGCTCGACACCCGCCGGGAGCTGCACGGCATCGTCCGGCCCAAAAATGACGGCGTACGATGGGTCGAGGCGAACCAGATCGTAGTAATCCGAAGGCTTTTTACCGAAGCGGGCGAAGTAGGTCTCGAACACGTCGGGCATCCAGTACCAGCTTGGGCCCATGTCGAAGCGAAACCCCTCGGCTTCAAACAGCCGGGCGCGGCCGCCGGGGGTACTGTTTTTCTCGAAAATCGTAACGTCGTAGCCCTTCGTCGCCAGCGCCGTAGCCGCCGCCAATCCCGAAAAACCCGAACCGATGACACTAAGTTGATTCATGAAGTACTCGGAATGCGTTGACCCCGTTGGCTGAATAACCTCCGCCGGTCGACTTAAACGTAGGACAAAACCGGTTGAAAACAAAAAAGTTGGGGAATGTCCCCAACCCTTTGCAACCTTCTTCTGTTAACCAAAAAACTAATCAATGCGGGTCTCCCAAGCCGAATCGACTCAGTTCCAGTAAGCGTAGACGCGCAACTTGTCTTTCAATTCTTTTCGGGCAATGTGAATGCGGTTTTTGACCGTACCAATCGGAATGTTCAGCTTGTCGGCGATTTCGTGGTACTTAAAACCGCGGAAGTGCATCAAAAAGGGGGTGCGGTAGGCATCTTCCAGATTTCCCACGGCCCGGTTGATATCGTCCATCGCAAACGTTGAGTAGGCCAGGTTATCGGTACTGCTCTCGATGGAGTTGATGTAGTGCAAATTATCCGACGTGTCGATGAAGGTGTTCTTCCGAACCATTCGCTGGTAGTTCGTGATGAACGTGTTCTTCATGATTGTGTACAGCCAGGCCTTCAGGTTCGTCCCATCGGCGTATTTATCCCGATTTGTGAAGGCTTTCACCAACGTATCCTGCAACAAATCATTGGCATCTTCCGAGTCTTTCGTCAGGCGGAGGGCAAACGGCCGAAGCGACTTCGATACCTTGCCGATGTGGGAAGTAAATTCGAGGGCATTCATGGCTTGCTGATTGATTTGTTGAATCAAAGTAAAAAACCGTTAAACAGATTACCAAATAAATTTTGAAAAATCTTGAAGCAGGCATGAATTCCAGTCACCAAGTCATGGGCCTCAAGAGCGAGAACCTAATAAATAGGTATTCAATGCCTCTAAATCGAGTTGAAATTCAACTTAAGAATTTTCGCCACGTTGATGAACGTTCAGAGGCAGTTGTTAAACAATCTGTTTATGCAACATCTTTGCAAAAAAGCGGTACCTTTGTATTCGCGACGCGCGATTAGGTTACGGAATGGTACGCTGGATACTCTTTTTTTTAACGAGTTGGACACTGGGGGCACACGCGCAGTCACCGGGATGCCGCTGTACCATTCGCGGTGTGGTGACCGAGCGTGAAGGGGGAGAATTGGTTACGGGTGCAGCCGTGTTTATCAAAGGCACGTCCTGGCACACGACGACGGCTGCCGACGGGACGTACGAACTGCACAATCTGTGCCAGGGTCGCTACACGCTCGTGTGCCGGTTGGTGGGGTACGGGGCGGTGGAGCTGCCCGTCGACTTGCGGCATGAAGAACTGGAGCAAGATGTGGCGCTTCAGGAAGCCGACATTCACCTTCAGGACGTCGTCGTGACGGCCCGGCGAACGGAGGCTTCTCCTCAGGCCCACGTCACGCTCGAAGGTGCCGCGCTCGACCAAACGCGCGGGCAGACGCTCGGCGAGGCGCTGCGGATGATTCCTGGTGTCACGTCGTTGCAAACGGGGGGTACGCTCGTCAAGCCCGTCATTCACGGACTGCATTCCAACCGAATTCTGATTGTCAACAACGGCGTCCGGCAGGAAGGCCAGCAGTGGGGCAGCGAACACGCGCCCGAAATCGACCCATTCGCGGCTTCGCGGCTGTCGGTCGTCAAGGGTGCGGCGGGGGTACGCTACGGCGTCGATGCGCTTGGCGGCGTCATCCTGGTGGAACCGGCGGAGTTGCCCCGCGACCCTGCATTGCACGGCGAGTTCAACCTGGTCGGCTCAACCAACGGGCGCCAGGGCGTGGCCTCGGGGCGGCTCGAAGGCGGGCTGAAACCCGGCTCCGGCTGGGCCTGGCGCGTGCAGGGTACCTACCGGCGCGGCGGCAACCTCCGCACGCCGGGGTACTTCCTCGACAACACGGGCGTCCGCGAACGAAACGGTTCGGTGGCCCTCGGGTACCGCGGCAAGCAATGGACGCTGGAAGGGTACCTGAGCCAGTTCGACACGCAAATTGGTATTTTCAGTGGCTCGCACGTGGGCAACCTGACCGACCTGCAAACGGTACTCGAACAAGGCCAGCCGCTCGTGAAAACGGGTTTTAGTTACCGCTTCGGGCGACCATACCAGGACGTTTCGCACGGATTGCAAAAAGTAAAAACCAGCTTTCGGCCCAGTCGCGGTGGACAGTGGACGCTGACGCTGGCGCGGCAGTCGAACGTCCGGGCTGAGTTTGACCTGCACCGCCCGCGCAACGACAGCCTCGCCGCGCTCAACCGCCCCGAGCTGCTTTTCCGCCTCCAGACCTACACAGGCGACCTCGTCTGGGAACACCGACCGCTCGGCAAGCTGACCGGCTCGGTCGGCCTGAGCGCGATGCACCAGCGCAACCGGATGAGCGGGCGACCACTGATTCCGAACTTCCGGCAGACGACGTTCGGGGTGTTCGTCCTTGAAAAACTGACGACCGGTTCGTGGGAGCTCGAAGCCGGGCTGCGCTACGATTTCCGGCACCTCGGCGTGAGTCGGTACGTGCGGCGCGGCGTGATCGAGTACCCGGAGTACACCTTCACGAATCTCTCGGGTACCGTCGGGGCGATTCATGCGTTCAATGACCGCTGGAGTACCCGCTTCCACGCCGGTACCGCCTGGCGGCCGCCGAACGTGAATGAACTCTATAGCGACGGTGTGCACCACGGCGCAGCGGCGCACGAGCAGGGCGACCCGGACCTCCGGCCCGAAACGGCATTCAACACGTCCTGGACGACGAACTTCTCGGGCAAGCGCCTGGCCGCGGAGCTGAGCGTGTACTACAATTTCATCGATCAGTTCATTTACCTCCAGCCGCTGCCCGCGCCGATTCTGACCATTCGCGGCGCGTTTCCGGCGTTTCGGTACACGCAGGTCAACGCGGTGTTTGCCGGGTTCGATTTCGCGGCGACGTACCAGTTCACGCCCCGACTTTCCTGGACGGGCAAGTCGGCCATCGTCCGGGCGCGGGACGTGCAGAACGGCGCGTACCTTGTGCAGATTCCGGCGGATCGGTTTGAAACTGCCTTGCGGTACGAATTCAAACCACGGGGGCGCTGGCAGAAACCGGCGGTTCAAGTGGGTCAGCAGTACGTAGCCCGGCAAACACGGGTACCGATGGATGGCGATTTCCTGCCACCGCCTCTGTCGTACTGGCTCTGGAACGCTTCGCTGGAAGGTACCCTGCCGTTGGGCGAACGGACGCTCTGGCTGAATCTGAGTCTGACCAACGGCTTCGACGCGCGGTACCGCGACTACCTCAACCGCTTCCGCTACTACGCCGACGAAGTGGGGCAAAACCTGACGCTTCGGGTAAAGTATTCCTTCTAAAACCCCTTTCCGGCGACAGATTGGCAGCGCGGGTCCCGTGGCAAACTTTGTGCATGGGGAATAGTTTCTACCTTTAGCCCGTCCCATCGTCGCTTATGGATACCGCAGCAGAAGAAGAAACCCAACTCCCCGTCCGCCAGAATTACAGCGAACCCGAGAAGTACGGCATTTTCGACAACGAATTCATGCCGCACATCAACGCGATGTACAACTTCGCGTTTCGGCTGACGACCGACGAAGACGACGCCAACGACCTGGTCCAGGACACGTATCTGAAAGCCTTCCGCTTCATCAATTCGTTTGAAAAAGGGACGAATGCCAAGGCCTGGCTGTTTCGCATCCTGAAAAATAGCTTCATCAACGATTACCGGAAAAAAACGAAGGAGCCGAACAAGGTCGACTACCAGGAAGTCGAGCAGTACTACGATTCGGACGAGATGGCCGGGACCAGCCAGACGACCGACCTCCGCACCGAAACCGTGCAGGAAATGCTCGGCGACGAAATCGCCAACGCCCTGAATGCGCTGCCCGTCGACTTCCGTACCGTGATTATTCTTTGCGACGTGGAAGGCTTCACGTACGAGGAAATGGCTAAGATTCTCGACATCCCCATCGGTACCGTCCGCTCGCGCCTGCACCGGGCCAGGATGCTGTTGAAGGAGAAGTTGAAAAACTACGCCACCTCGATGGGGTACGACACGAGTGAAGCCAGCGAAGAAAATTTCGATTGACATCCGTTCGAGAATTTTGGTACCTTCCCGGAACCAAACCGCAACGTCCGCGGGTTCAACCCCCAAATCGCCAATAATTTGATTCAGTCATGACTTCGTTACCGCAAGAATCCGGGCCATCTGCCGTGGGTGAAAAGAAAACGCATTGCGACCATCAGGCCGAGTGCATGAAAATGATTCAGATGGTCTTGGACGGAGAAGCTACTCCCGAAGAGATTGCGCAAATCAAGCAAAACATCGGCAAGTGCCTCCCCTGCGACCGAGGCTACCACCTCGAAAAATCGATCAAGGAAGCCCTTCAGCTCCGCCTCGAACGCCGCAGTCTGCCGGCTAATCTGGTCCAGGCGATTCAGGACAAAATCCACCTCGTGTAACCCTCCGATTTTCGGCCCGCGCTCCTCCCGGTGCGCGGGCTTTTCGTTTTCAGATGGAAGGAAAAGCATTCATTTTCTCAGCCCCCTCCGGCTCCGGAAAAACGACCATCGTCCACCACTTGCTGGCGACCAATGCCAACCTCGGCTTCTCGATTTCGGCCTGCACGCGTGACCGGCGCGGCCGGAGCGAAGAAAATGGCAAGGATTACTACTTCCTGTCGCCCGACGAATTCAAGCGAAAAATTGATAGCCACGAGTTTGTCGAGTGGGAGGAAGTATACCCCGGCGCGTACTACGGTACCCTGAAGTCGGAAGTCGAACGGCTCTGGTCCGAAGGCAAGCACGTACTGTTCGACGTCGACGTGCAGGGTGGTTTGAAGTTGAAAGAGTACTTCGGCGACCGGGCGCTGGCCGTCTTCGTGAAGGTACCCGACGAGGCCACGCTCGAACAACGTTTACGCGCCCGCGGTACCGAAACCGAAGACAGCCTCTCGCGGCGGCTGTTCAAGGTCAAATTCGAAATGAGTTTCCAGGACGAATTCGACGTGATTCTCGTCAACGACAACCTTGACGAATCCCTCCTGAAGGCGCAGCGGCTGGTGGATGATTTTTTAGGAGTGAAGAGCGAGAAATGAGGAGTGAGAATGTGAATTCAATCGTCTTTTATTCTCGCTCCTCATTTCTCGCTCTTCACTCCTAAAAAATTCCCTTCCCAATCCACCGCTCGCCGGTGAAACGGGTCAAGTAATTCATCCACCAGCACCGCCAGCTCCGCGCGGGTAATCAACCGGTTGGGCGTACCGGAAAAAGCGTTCATCGGGCGCACCGCCCAGCCCGCCCGCTGCGCCGAGCGCGTCAGTTCGTCCAGCGCCTGCTTCACGGTCAGCTTCATCTCGCTGGCTTCGGCGGAAGCCGCCGCGCCGAGTACCTCCCGTTCGCCCTGCACCAACTCCCGCATCGTCACGGTCGAATCAGGCCGAAACCACGTCCGGTTCATCCACTTGAACGATTCGGGGGTACCCTTCAGAAACCCCGTCGCGCCGATGCGCTGAATCGCCGCCCAGTGCGGGTGCGTCGTCGGCACGTCGAGGTACGGCATCAGGTACCCCTTCGCCTTCAGGAGTTCGTTCTGAATCGCGCGCACCGGCAACTCCCGCGGTGGGGTACCCTGCTGCACGGCCAGCGCCGCCATCACGCCCGCCGCCTGCCCGATTTGCAGCGTGACGGGCTGGAGGCGGGTAGTACCGTTGGCCAGGTTCGAGACCGAAATCGACTTTTCCGCCACGATGAAATTGTCCAGCGCCTGTGGCAGCAGCGTCCCGGCGGGCAGGCCGTACGAGGGTACCGGCACGAAATGTAGATCGGGTACCCCCGCCGGGTACTTGGCATGGTGGTGGTCGATGGGGTAGTTGCCCACGGCGATGCCCGTGCGGTACAGGTTGGTGGCGAAGGGCTGGGCGATGTGCGCCATCGTGAAGCGCACCACGCCCCGGATGCGCCGACTCTCGCGGTGGTACGGCAGCATCGGCAGGTGGTCGGGTGTAGGGTACTCGTCGTCGGCCAGGCCCAGGTTTTTGTACCCGAGGTCGTGCTGGATGAAGTACACGTAGCGCAGCGTGTGCTGCTTGGCTGCGGCCACGAGGCGTTCGCGCTCGGTGGGTGAGGCCGTAACGAGGTTAGCGAAGTAATCGTTGCCGTCGATGGGCCAGTTGAGCATCACCTTGCCGTTCGGGAGTTGCCCGTAAGTCAGCATTTTATCGCAGGGGTGCAGGCGCGGGCGGGTCGTGTCGGGGCAGAATTTCCGACAGGAACAGATGAATTCCTCGCGTGAGTACCCAGTGGGTTTCGGAATCGTGCGGTCGGTACCCGGCCCGTAATCTTTCAAGGTCGCGACGAACGTGAGGTCCTGGATGATGCCGTTCGCCCGCTCCGGCGCGACGGGTTCGCTCGTGACGCTCCGGGCTTCCATGCCGATGTCGGCGGGTACCCCCAGCGCCGCGGCCACGTCGCCGAGTTCGGTCCCGTCGATGAGTTGCCTGGCGAGTAGGGTACGTTTCGGGCCAGTTTTCGGGATGATTTCTACCCGCCAGCCCTGCGCCGTGCGGACGGGGGTACCCCAGCGGGTTTCGAGTAGTACCATCAGGTTTTTTTCCCGTTTCGTGAAATCCCGAAGAATCTTTGCCCCGACCGACGGCTCGTAGAGTACGCTGCTGACCCAACCCGTCGCCAGTTTTTCCGGTCCGCCGTAGTGCTTTTCCAGGGCGTCAACAAATTCCCCGAAAAAACCCGAGTGCAAGTCGTGGTTCCCGTCGATGGCCGAAACGCCCGCCGACGTCAGCATTCCGCCAAGCCAGGGCGTTTCCTCAACGATGGTCGCCGTGACGCCCATCCGCGCGGCCTGCACGCCCGCCGCGGTACCGCTCGCGCCGCCGCCGAGGATCAAAACGTCGGTTTTCGTTTGGGCGAGGAGAAGGGAAAAGGGAAAAAAGAGAACGAAAAAAGCGGTCACGAAACCCTTCAAGCGGCTGAAAGCCCTTGAAGTGGCGGTCCGCCGCGCGGTTGAGCCAGGAAGGGTATGGTGAGTCATTACAATTCGCTTTTTCGTCTGAACCGCAGCGACCGTCACGCGGATTTCAGGGATTACGCAGAAAATCAGTTTGAGAAAATCTTCTGCTTAATCCCTGAAATCCGCGTGACGGTCGCTGCGGTTCAGACAGAAACCACCTCCACCTGCGCAATCGCCTGGCGGAGGTCTTCAATCAAATCTTCCGCATCCTCGACGCCCACGCTGAGACGAATGAGCGTGTCTTTCAATCCCGATTTTTCACGTTCGGCTTTCGGGATGCTCGCGTGCGTCATGCTGGCCGGGTGCGTGCAGAGCGACTCGACGCCGCCGAGCGATTCACCCAGCGAAAACACCCCGAAACTTTCCATCACCCGCACGGCCTCGGCGTAATCGTCGCCGGTCAGCTCGAACGAGACCATGCCGCCGAAGCCACGCATCTGCCGCGCCGCCAGCGCGTGGCCGGGGTGCGATTCGAGACCAGGGTAGTACACCCGCCCGACTTTCGGGTGGTGTTCGAGGAAACGGGCCACCTTGAGCGCGTTTTCGCAGTGGCGCTCCATGCGCAGGTGCAGCGTTTTGATCCCCCGCAGCACGAGAAAACAATCCTGCGGGCCGGGTACCGCGCCGCAGGCGTTCTGAATGAAGCGCAGCCGCTGGGCGGTTTCGTCGTCGTTGAGCAAGATTGCGCCCATGACCGTGTCGGAGTGCCCGCCGAGGTACTTCGTGACTGAGTGCAGGACGAGGTCCGCGCCCTGATCGAGCGGGTTCTGGAGGTACGGCGACGCGAACGTGTTGTCAACGCAGGTCAGAATGCCCCGGCTCCGGGCCAGTTTCGTCACGGCCTCGATGTCGATGAGGCGCAGGAGCGGATTCGTCGGCGTTTCGATCCAGATCAGTTTCGTCTTTTCGCTCAACGCCGCTTCGAGTTCCGCCGCGTCGCTCAGGTCGACGAAGCGGAAACGGAGTCCGAAGCTCTCGAAAACTTTCGTGAAAATCCGGTAGGTACCCCCGTATAAATCGTTCGTCGCCAGGATTTCATCGCCGGGTTGAAACAGCTTCAGAATCGCGTCCGTCGCCGCCAGTCCCGAGGCGTAGCAAATCCCGTGACGGGCGTTTTCGAGCGCGGCGAGGGCGTTTTGCAGCGCCGTGCGCGTGGGGTTGTGGGTGCGCGAATACTCGTAACCCTTGTGCTTGCCGGGCGATTCCTGCACGTAGGTCGACGTCTGGTAAATCGGCGTCATGATGGCCCCCGTGGTCGGGTCCGGCTCGACGCCCGCGTGAATGGCTTTGGTTCCGAATTTCATGGCAAACGCATTTTTCGGGGGCAAGGTACGTAGTTTTGACCGATGGAAAACCCGCGCCCGGCCCCGCTGTTTTCAATCGTCTACGCGATTTTGCTGGGCGTACTGCCGCTCGTCTTCAGCTCGACGCTGACGGTGTGGGTGGTCCGGCACGAGGTCGAAATCCGGGTTTTCGGTACCGGCACCTGGGTACTCGTCTACGCCGCCAGCGTGCTGACGATGGCCTTTGCCCTGACGCCCACCACGCTCGTCGCGCTGCTGAGCGGGTACTTCCTCGGCTGGGCGTCGGTCGGGCCGGTGGTACTCGGCTACGCGATGGCCTCGCTGCTGGGGTACCTCACCGCCCGGCGGCTCGACGGCGGGCAGTTGCTCGGGTACCTGTCCCGAAAGCCCAACGTCCGCCCGGTACTCGACCGCCTCCGCGCCGACGAGTTCCGCGTTATTTTCTTCGCCCGGCTCTCGCCGGTTCTGCCGTTTGCGGTGACGAACGTGCTGTTTTCGTTTGGCGGTACCTCGCTGCGAAATTTTCTCCTGGCCGGATTTCTTGGGATGCTACCCCGCACGCTGCTGTCCATCGGCGTAGGTACCCAGGGCCGCCGCCTGCGCGAACTACTCGACAACCCTTCGGGTGCGTCGGCGGCCGAGTGGGCGGTGGTTGGACTGGTGCTGGTTTCGCTCGGCGGGCTGGCCTGGGTGCTCCGGCGGGCCGTAAAACGGGCTACCCCAACCGGGTAACGAACGCGTCACGGACGGTTTGGTACCGTTTTTGGGAGAATCCTTTTAAAAACGATTCGTATGAAAACGAAAGAGATCGCCCGCGTGCTGCTGGGCAGTGCACTCGTGCTGGCGGGCATCGGTCACCTGAGTTTCGCCCGCAGAGAATTTCAGGCGCAGGTACCCGACTGGGTACCCCTACCGAAAGATGACACGGTGGTCTATTCGGGCTGGGTCGAGATTGCGCTGGGCGGCAGCTTGATCCTGGCGAACAAAAAACAGCAACCAGCCCTGGGCAAACTTGCGGCGGCGTTTTTCGTGGCCGTTTTCCCCGGTAACATTTCCCAGTACCTCCACCACCGCGACATGCCCGGCCTGGACACCGACCGGAAGCGGTTTATCCGCCTGTTTTTCCAGCCCGTGCTGGTGTACTGGGCGTTGAAGAGTACGCAGAAGTAAATGTTCGTCACGCTGAGCGGAGCGACCGCGCGGCGGTCGCTCCGCTCAGCGTGACCATTTTTTACGGGTCACTCAATAATCCCATACCGCGCCGCGGCCTGCTTTCTTGAAAACGCGTTGAAGTGCCACCACTCGCTCGTGATGCCCTCGAAACCCGCGCCTTCCATCGCCGCCCGGAGAATTTTGCGGTTGGCGATTTGCTTCTCGGTCAGCTTTCCGGCTTTCAGCAACTCGGCTTCTTTTCGGGGGTAGGCGAGGTCGCCGAAGTAGTCGTAGTGGGTACCCATGTCGAGGGGTTTGCCGTCAGCGGTGGCGACGGTCAGGTCCACGGCGCAGCCGTAGTTGTGGATGGAGCCCTCGGCGGGGTTGGCCACGAAGCTGGTCCGTTTTTTCGGCGGGACGTTCGGCAGCGCCTTCCAGAGTTTCCACTGCACGGCCCGCGAACGAGCGCCGTCGTACACGAGCAAGCGGTAATTCGGGTACTTCGCCTGGAGCAATTTGCTGGCCTTAACGAGCATCTCGGCGGGCTGGCGCTGGAGGTACGCGTGCGTGATGCAGTCGTAGACGTCCTGCTTCATGAAATTATCCTCGGTCGAGTACTTCAGCTCGACCTGAATCGACGGGTCAAGCGTCCGCACGTCGACCAGCCCGGCTTTTTGCAGACGCAGTTCGTCGTCGCAGGTGGTTTTCTGCGCGGGGAGTACCGTCGGGAAAAGTAGCAGCAGGGCAGTCAGCAGGCGCATGGGCGAATTGGAAATGGAGGCGAAAAATAGCTATTTGAACCCGCTTTTTCCTTCCCACCTCCCCGCATGGCCCTTTCGTACCTCTGGTTTCTGTTCTTCGTCATCGCCTTTCTCGTCGCGCTTGTCAAGCTGATCTTCTTTGGCGACACCGAGATCTTCCGGGTACTGGTCGAGGGAATTTTCGAGTCGGCGGAGCTGTCGGTGATGAAAATCGCGCTGCCGCTGGCAGGCGTGATGACGTTTTTCCTGGGCCTGCTCAACATCGCCGAACGCGCCGGGGCCATCAATTTTCTGGGGCGCATCATCGGGCCGTTTTTCAGCCGACTGTTTCCGGAGGTACCCCGCAACCACCCGGCCAACGGGCAGATGATCATCAACTTTTCGGCCAACCTCCTCGGCCTCGACAACGCCGCCACGCCCTTCGGGCTGAAGGCCATGCAGAGTTTGCAGGAACTGAACCCGAAGCCGGATGTCGCCACGAATTCACAAATCATGTTCCTGGTTCTGCACTCGGCCGGGCCGGTACTCATCCCGCTGAGCATCATGGCCCAACGCGCCATTTACGGCGCGCAGGACCCGTCCGATATTTTCATTCCCTGCCTGCTGGCGACCTACGTCGCGACCGTGACCGGGCTGCTGTTCGTGGCAATTCGGCAGCGCATTAACCTCTTCAACGGCGTGGTACTCGGCTGGCTCGGCGGCATCACGGCGGTACTCGCGGCGATTGTCGCGTACTTCACGACCCTGCCGCAGGCGCAGATCGAAGTGATTTCCAAAGTCGGCAGCAACGTGTTCCTGTTCACGTTCGTCGTGGCGGTACTGGCGGGCGGGTACTGGAAAAAAGTGGACCTGTTTGGTACCTTCATCGAAGGGGCGAAGGCCGGATTCGAGACCTCCGTCCGCGTGATTCCGTACCTCGTCGGGCTGATCGTCGCCATCGGGGTGCTGCGCAATTCGGGCGCGCTGGGGTACTTCGTCGACGGCATCCGGTACCTCATCGGCTTCACGGGCATCGACACGCGTTTCACCGACGCGTTGCCGACGGCGCTCATGCACCCGCTGAGCGGCAGCGGTTCGCGGGCGATGATGATCGACGCCATGAAAACCTTCGGGGCCGATTCGTTCGTCGGGCGACTGGCCTGCGTGTTCCAGGGGTCGGCGGACACGGTGCTCTACGTGCTGGCGCTGTACTTCGGCTCGGTGGGCGTGAAGCACACCCGCTACACGCTCATCGCCGGGCTGACGGCAGATCTGGCAGGCATCGTCACGGCGATTGGGGTGAGTTATTTGTTTTTTGGGTGAGTACTTGGTTCACACAGATGTGCACAGAAGAAATGCACACAGATTTACACAGAATCGGTTCTGCGGTTATCTGTGTGCATTTCTTCTGTGCACATCTGTGTGAAATTTTACAGCCAGAATGGGTCTGAAAATATCCCTCGAAGACGAACACGGCGAGGAAGTCGCGGCGCTGGACGAAACCCGGCTGCTGAATTCGTTCTTGCCCGATTTTGAGGACGAAACGTTTGAACTCCTCGCCTACGTCGACCCCGACGGCGAAACCATTTTCGGCGCGTTCCAGGCCTCGACGCTCCTCGTGGACCTCGCCAACCTGCAAGCCCGCCTGCCCGAGTACCCCGACGTGGTCGAACTGCTCGGCGACATCAGTACCCTCGCCCGCCGCGTGGCCGACGACGCCCGGTTGCGGCTGCGGTTTTCGGGACGATAGTTTTTCTGAACGATGATTTTGGGAAGATGAAACGACCGACCGGGTTGAAACTGACAAGATTTTTTGCCCGAAACCATCTTGCCGGTCGTTTCTTCCTTAACATCGTAGTTCAGACACGCCTCCATGCAAAAATTCCGTATCCCGCTTACCTCACTGCTCCTCCTCGCCACCCTGGCGAGCTTCGCCCAGACCCTCCGCCTCCCGGCGTACCCGCTCGTCACGATCGACCCGTACACGAGCATCTGGTCGACCTCCGACAAACTTTACCAAACGCCCACGAAGCACTGGACCGGCCGCAACCACCCGCTCGACGGCATTCTCCGCGTCGACGGGCAGGCCTATCAGTTCCTCGGGGCGCCGCAGCCGACGTACGCGCCCGTGGTACCCACCGGCGAGGGGGCCGGGTACCCGGCGGCGTACACGACCGACCCACCCGCGGCAGGTTGGGAACGAGCCGAGTTTAACGCGACAGGCTGGAAAACGGGTACCGCGCCCTTCGGCAGCACAACCGTGGGCAACCACCCGGTACCGCCCCGGACGGAGTGGAAGGGCGATACGATCTGGGTGCGCCGCGAGGTGGATTTGAGCAACGCGGCAGGTAAAAAACTCCTGCTCCGCCTGAGCCACAACGACGACGCGCGCGTGTACCTCAACGGCGTGCTCGCTTACGAAAAGGAAGGCATCTCGCCCGACTACGTCACGGTACCCCTCGCCGCCGAGGCACTCCGGGCGGTGCGTCCGGGCCGCAACGTGTTAGCGATGTGGTGCCGGAGTGTGCAGGGCGGGGCGTTCATCGACGCGGGAATCGTGGAGGAAAAAAGCGAAATCCCGCTCCCGACCGCCGAGCAGACGGCCGTGAAAGTCACCGCCACCCAAACCCGCTACGACTTCACCGCCGGGCCGGTCGACCTGACCGTCACGTTCACCACGCCGCTGCTGCTCGACAACCTGGAGGTACTCAGCCGCCCGGTGTCGTACGTCACGTTCACGATGAAAACCAACGACGGCCAGCCGCACGAAACGCAGGTGTACTTCGCCGCTTCGGGGGTACTCGCCACGAACACCGACACGCAGGAGGTCGTGGCCCAGCGCAGCGAAGGCGGCGGGTTGCTGTTGCAATCGGTCGGGACGAAAGATCAGCCCGTCCTGAAACGCAAGGGCGACAACGTCCGCATCGACTGGGGCTACGCGTACCTCGCGGTACCCGCCGGGCCGAACGTGAGCGTGGCCACCGCGTCGCCGAATTTCCTGAAAACGAATTTCCTCGTCCGCGGCAAATTTCCCGCAGCCCCGGCGGTACCCGCTACGCCCGCCCGCGACGTGACGATGGCCGCGGTACTCGAAACGAAGGAATTGGGTACCCAGCCCGTCACGCAGCACGTGCTCCTGGCCTACGACGACGTGGAATCCGTGCAGTACTTCGGCCAGAACCTGAAAGCCTGGTGGCGGCGCAAGGGCCAGACCATCGAGGCCGCGCTCGCCGCCGCCGAAGCCGAGTACCCGAAGCTGCTGAAGGCCTGCGCCGCGACGGATCAGAAGATTTACACCGACGCGCTCCGGGCGGGCGGGAAGGAGTACGCCGATCTCTGCCAAGCCGCGTATCGGCAGACCATCGCCGCGCACAAACTGGTCGCGGGTCCGAAGGGCGAGGCGTTGTTTTTCTCGAAGGAAAACTTCTCGAACGGCTCCATCGGTACCGTCGACATTACCTACCCCTCGGCGCCGCTGTTTCTCGTCTACAACCCCGAACTGCTCAAGGGCATGATGCGCTTCATTTTTGAGTACTCGGAGTCGGGGCGCTGGACGAAGCCCTTCGCCGCGCACGACGTGGGTACCTACCCGCTGGCCAACGGCCAGACCTACGGCGAAGACATGCCCGTGGAGGAAGCCGGCAACATGCTGATTCTGACGACGGCGATTGCGGTGGTGGAGAAGAACCCGAATTTCGCGAAAGCGCACTGGAAAACGCTCACGACCTGGGCCGAGTACCTGAAAGCCAACGGCTTCGACCCGGCCAACCAGCTTTGCACCGATGACTTCGCCGGGCACCTGGCCCGTAACGCCAACCTCTCGCTGAAGGCCATTGTCGGGCTGGCGGGTTACGGCAAACTCGCCGCCATGCTCGGCGACGCGAAAGCGGCGGGCGAGTACACGTTGCTGGCCAAAAATCTGGCGACCCAGTGGCAGCAGATGGCGAGCGACAGCGCCCATTACGCCCTCACCTTCGACAAACCCGCCGGAAGCTGGAGCCAGAAATACAATTTGGTCTGGGACCGGATGCTGGGCCTGAACGTTTTCCCGCGGCAAGTCGCGCAGACGGAAATCAAGTACTACCTCACGAAGCAGTTGCCCTACGGCCTGCCGCTCGACAGCCGGAAAACCTACACCAAATCGGACTGGATTCTCTGGACGGCCACGCTGGCCGAAAACCCGGCGGATTTTGGGGCCTTCGTCAAACCCGTCTGGAAGTACGTCAACGAAACGCCCAGCCGGGTACCCCTGAGCGATTGGCACGAAACGACCAACGCCAAGCAAGTCGGCTTTCAGGCGCGCTCGGTCGTGGGCGGGTACTGGATCAAGGTGCTGGAGCGGAAGCTGGCGGGAAAGCAGTAGGGTTCTCTCACAGATGAACGCAGATTAGAAACCCCACAGCTGTGCACAGAATCAATTTCTGTGTAAATCTGTGCGGGATTTAATCTGTGTTCATCCGTGAGAAACCTCCTCGTATTCGTCCTGCTGGCAGCAACCCTTCAGAACACCCCCGACACCGATTGGCCCGAGTACCACGGCGGGCCGGATCGGAACCATTTTTCCCCGCTCACCCAGATCGACACGACGAACGTCCACCGGCTGAAAATCGCCTGGACGTACCGCTCGGGCGGGGCCGATACGGTCCGCAATTCGACCCAGATGCAGTGCAACCCCATCGTCGTCGCCGGGGTACTCTACGGCGTCTCGGCCGGGTCGCAGGCCTTCGCGCTCGACGCGGCCACGGGGCGGGAATTGTGGAAAACCCAGCTCCGCGACGAAACCTTCGCCATGAACAGCCGGGGCGTCAGCTACTGGACGGATGGGAAACAGCCCCGCGTCTTTTTCGGCTACGGCAGCCTGCTCTACGCCCTCGATGCCCGGACGGGGGTACCGATTCCGGGCTTCGGGCAAGCGGGGAAAATCAACCTCCAGGACGGCCTCGAACGCCCCGGCGCGGATGAGTACGTGGTCCTGAACACGCCCGTCACGACGTACCGGCACCTGGTCATCGTCGGCGTGCGCGTCTCGGAAAGCGCCCCTGCCCGCCGCGGTGACATCCGGGCCTACGACGCCCGGACGGGCCGACGGGTCTGGACTTTCCACACGATTCCGCAGCCCGGCGAGTACGGGGCCGACACCTGGCCGCCGGACGCCCACCAAAATTTCGGCGGGGCCAACCCCTGGATGGGTATGGCTATCGACCGCGAACGCGGTATCGTCTACGCCCCGACGGGTTCGGCGGCTTTTGATTTTTACGGGGGAAACCGTCCCGGAAAAAACCTTTTCGCCAACTGCCTGCTGGCGCTCGACGCGGCGACGGGCAAGCGATTGTGGCATTACCAGATGGTTCACCACGACATCTGGGACCGCGACCCGCCCGCGCCGCCGAATCTCTTCACGCTCGTGCGCAACGGCAAACGCATCGATGCCGTCTCGGTACTCTCGAAGCAGGGTTTTCTGTTCGTCTTCGACCGGGTGACGGGAAAACCGCTGTTTCCTATCGAGGAACGAGCTTTCCCCGCCTCCGACATTCCCGGCGAGCAAGCGTGGCCCACGCAGCCGATTCCACTCCAACCCGAACCCTTCACCCGGCAGTCGTTCACCGAAGCTGACGTCAACGACTTGGCCACCGACCGCGATTCGCTCCGCGCCCTTGTCCGCGATTCACAGACGGGCCAGCCGTTCATCCCCGTCGGGCGGAAGCGGACGATTTTCTTCCCCGGTACCGACGGCGGCGCGCAGTGGGGCGGCGCGGCCATCGACGAGCGGGGCATGCTGTACGTCCCGGCGAAGGAAAATCCGGTGTACTCCTCGCTGGTGGAAAGTAAATCGGTCTCGCCATCGGGTACCCGCACCGGCCAGTCGCTCTACCAAACCCACTGCACGGCCTGCCATGGCGAAGACCGCGCCGGTAGCCACGACGGTACCTTCCCCTCGCTCGTGAACCTGTCGGCCCGCCGCACCGAAGCCGCCGCCCTCGCGATTCTGGCGAAGGGCCAGGGCCGGATGCCCGCGTTCAGCCACCTGCCCGAGGCCGAACGCAAGGCCATCGTCGGTTTTCTATTTGGAAAAACGAGTACCGTCCGCGCCGACGGGCGACCGGCTCTGAACTCCGAACCGTTCACCCATACGGGTTACAACCGCTGGTACGACCGCGCCGGGTACCCCATCAGCCGCCCGCCCTGGGGTACGCTCACGGCCATCGACCTGCACTCGGGCAACCGCCGCTGGCAGGTACCCCTCGGTGAGTACCCCGAACTCATTGCGAAGGGAATCCCGCCCACGGGTACCGACAACTACGGCGGGGCGGTCGTCACGGCGGGGGGCCTGCTGTTCATCGCCGCCACCCGCGACGAGCTGATCCGCGCCTTCGACCGCCGCACGGGCCGCGAACTGTGGCGCGCCCCACTCCCCGCCGCCGGGTACGCCACGCCGAGCACCTACGCCGTGGGCGGCAGGCAGTACCTCGTCATCGCCTGCGGGGGCGGGAAGCTGAAGACGAAATCAGGGGATTGGTACGTGGCGTTGTCCATATGACATAAATTTACTTGCTTTGCAAGCAGGCATTTAGTTAAGAAGTTCATATATCTCTTCGATTTGTAAAAATCAAGTATATGTAAACTAACTTCTCTGATTAATTTAAATATTAAAAATAATCAGTTTTAGTGCAACTTTTTTCTTTTCATAAAGACCGTCCTACCGTTAAGCCTTTCCTTAGATGGGCTGGTGGCAAAACTTGGTTGCTTCGCCATAGTAGTACATTCTTTCCAAGAAAAATAGAGAATTATCACGAGCCTTTTTTAGGAGGAGGATCTGTTTTCTTGCATTTGAAACAATTAGATGCCATAAGAGGCGACTCTTATTTATATGATGTAAATGAAGAGTTAATTAATGCATACAAAGTTTTACAAGAACATTATTTCGATTTGTACGACATTCTTATAAATTGTGAAAATAACTCCGAATACTATTATTACATACATTCAAGTAATCCTTTAAATCAAATAGAAAGAGCAGCTAAGTTTATTTATCTTAATAGAACTTCATTGGCAGTGGTCTAACCAGTGGCGTTCTGTAAGTTTGCAGGATGGAATCAAGACGAAGCGTTTGTCCACGTTGTGGGGGTACTGCCCTGGCCTCTAACGGCAGTTTCAAAGGTCGGGCTAAATATCGTT